>JAESGR010000304.1_pt1 | contig 52741 bp, 53 predicted proteins | sample 9269771 | NCBI WGS metagenome assembly JAESGR01 (sample SAMN15739572, study PRJNA653492) | algae metagenome | isolation source: Chroococcus sp. CMT-3BRIN-NPC107 and co-occurring heterotrophs from well... | place: USA: Clark Mountains Wilderness, California | collected 2010-04-18 | reverse complement strand
CTCGTGCCGCTTGAGATTTGTCCACTTCACCGTTTCATCCATTGGTGAACCCGCTGTATGCCGCTCTAACACTCGCAAAAAAGCCTCGTCTAATCCAGCAATCGTCTCAAATGCCGATTTACGCCCACCCCCAGGTTGGCGAATGCGTTCATCCTCAAGACTGGCTTGACCCTGAAGCTCCTGCAATCCCAACTGTAAGGTTTCGTGATGACACCCGAATAATTGCCGAATATAAGCCTGTCCGCCGTATCCTAATTTCACGGCTTCAATCGCCGCATAGCGACGACGATCCTTCTCGGACAACGACTGATAATATCGTTACATCTGGGTTTCTATTAAAGTAGGGTACGTTTGCATCACTCCACCTCATGTTTAGTCTGCTTCTCTAGCTTACACAGAGCAGTGGAGAATTACACCTTATTTAATCCTTGATCCTTAGTGGGGTTAGAAGGACTATGTATTACTCTAAAGTAAAAGTTAAATCAGAAAATTTGTATGATTATAGCTATTTTTGCCCTATCTATTAATAAATTTGCAAAAATAACTTGGATAGAGCAAATAAAGAAAACTCTACTTTTGTTGAGAAAACTTTGGGGGTGTTTTTTAGAAAGAGGGTTGAGAAAGCTTAGATGAATAAGACAGTCTGCTGTAACAATCCTAAGCTTTCGCCCCCCTGCGTTAATTTAGATTCGACGATTCAATTTCTTTTACCAACTAACATTGTTAACCCGCTTGTAATTAAGGTTAAAACAATTGAACCAATCAAAGCTGGGAAAAACCCGCTAACGACAAAACCCGGCGTTAGCGTTCCTGCAAGCCAAATTACGATCGCATTGATAACAAATAAAAACAAGCCAAAGGTAAGCAAAGTTAACGGTAGAGTTAAAATCACTAATAACGGCTTGATGATAGCGTTTACTAGCCCAAGAACAACCGAGGCGATCGCCGCACTAATAATATTGGCGACAAAAAAGCCTGGAACTATATAAGCTGTAATCATCAAAGCTACGGCAGCAATTAACCAAGTAATCAAAAATTCTGGCATCTATTCGTTCTCTCAAAAATTGCGTCGAAAAGTCTTGTAAGCTTAAAAGCAGCATTCCCACCTCAATAGTTGAAATTTTATATGTGGCGGCAAATTACAGGCTTTATTTTGATATTAGTGCTTTTTTTCGGGGCAATGCCAGCGCAAGCAAAAGATTATCCGCCACCATTGTCTTTTAGTAACGCCGAATTGAAGGGGCGTGACTTTTCAGGGCAAACTTTAAGAGCGGCAGAGTTTTCTAATGCCAATATGGAATTAGCTAATTTTTCTAACGCAGACTTGCGCGGGGCGGTTTTCAGCGCTTCAGTAATGACGGGCGCTTCTTTGCACGGAGCAGATTTGAGTAATGCAATGGTCGATCAAGTAAATTTAACTAAAGCCGATCTTAGCGATGCGGTTTTAACCGAAGCGCTGTTACTAAGAGCAATTTTTGATGATGTTAGTATTGCTAACGCTGATTTTACCGATGCAATTTTAGATCGGGCGCAAATCAAAGAATTGTGCGCCAAAGCAAGTGGTGTAAATTCAAAAACTGGTATTGAAACTCGTTACTCTTTAGGATGTCGATAAAGCGCGTTGGTGTAATTGGTGGCGGACAACTAGCTTGGATGATGGCAAGCGCTGCCAAGAAGCTAGATATAGAACTATGCGTACAAACGCCAAACAAAGACGATCCAGCCGTTGCGATCGCCCAAAATACCATTTTTGCCCCTGTAGATGATGCCGCCGCTACAGCTACCTTGGCGACACGCTGCGATGTCGTTACTTTTGAAAATGAGTTTGTCAATTTAGCAGCTTTAGCACCCTTAGCCGAGCAAGGTGTATGCTTTCGTCCCAGCTTACAAGCTTTGTCGCCTTTATTAGACAAATATCACCAGCGTTGTTATTTACAGCAAATCGGCTTACCTGTACCCAAGTTTGCCACTTTAGAAGATATTTCTGATGCTTGGCAATTTCCCTTAGTTTTAAAATCTCGTCGTCACGGCTACGATGGGCAAGGTACGTTTATTGTTAAAAATGCGGAGGCTTTGCAGCATCTAGCTAGTACAGGTAAAGAAACTTTTTTAATTGAGGAATTTGTACCCTTTGAAAAAGAATTAGCAATAATTGCCGCGCGGTCGCCTAATGGTGAAATAGTCACCTATCCAGTGGTAGAAACTCAACAAAAAAACCAAGTTTGCCACAGTGTTATCGCTCCGGCGGATATTGGCACAGAAGTTGCTGCCCAAATTGGGGAAATTGCTGATAAATTACTAAGTAGTTTGCAAGCAGTGGGTATATTTGGCATTGAATTATTTTTGAAAAGCGATCGCCAAGTATTAGTAAATGAAGTTGCCCCCCGTACTCACAATTCCGGGCATTTTACCCTAGATGCTTGCGAATGCTCTCAATTTGAGCAGCATTTACGCGCGATTTGCGACTTGCCTTTAGGTAACACTGCTTTACGCGCTCCGGCGGCGGTAATGGTGAACTTATTAGGTTATGAAGAAGCGAACAGTGATTATTTAGTCAAACGCCAGCAACTAGCAGCTTTACCTCAAGCAAACATATATTGGTACGACAAAAAAGCATCCCGTCCCGGCAGAAAGTTAGGTCATGTCACAGTATTGTTAGCTAGTAAAAAAGATGCAGAGAAACTCGCTCAACGGGTTGAATCTATTTGGTATGCCTAAATTGTAGAGACGTTGCGGCGCAACGTCTCTAGATTAATTACACAGAGGTAGAAGTTGGGGGAGTCGTCGGCTGATTGGCTTGCATCGGTTCTGGGGTCGAAGTTTGTACCGATTCTTCAGAAATCTGCGTCCATTCTGTATGGAAAAAGCCTTCTTTATCGATCCGCTCGTAGGTATGAGCGCCAAAATAGTCGCGTTGAGCTTGAGTAAGATTTTGAGGTAAGAGATCGCGTCTATAACTATCAAAGTAGTCTAAAGAGGCGCTAAAAGCCGGGACAGGAATCCCCAATTTTGCCGCCGATGATAAAACTTCTCGCCAAGAAGTTTGTCTATCTAAAATTGTCTGTCTAAATTCTGGCGCTAGCAGCAGGTTAGGCAACGCCGGGTTTTCGATAAAAGCGCTTTGAATCTTACCCAAAAATCCCGCCCGAATAATACAGCCACCCTTCCAAATCCGCGCCATTTCGCTTAAATTGAGGCTGTAGGAATACTCTTTAGATGCTGTACTTAGTAGCGCCATTCCTTGAGCGTAAGAACAGATTTTGGAACAGTAGAGAGCATCGCGGATGGCATCAATAAAAGCTTTTGAGTCTCCCTCATACTTACCTGTAGGACCAGTCAAAATTTGCGAAGCTGATACCCGCTCTTTTTTGTAAGAAGACATGATTCGGGCATTAACTGCCGCCGTCATTGTGGGAATACATACCCCAAGTTCTAAAGCACTTTGAACCGTCCAGCGTCCCGTGCCTTTTTGTCCGGCGGCATCCATAATCAAATCTACCAAAGGTTGATTTGTATCGGTATCGATATATCTAAAAATATCGGCGGTAATTTCAATCAAAAATGAATTGAGTTCGTCGGTTTTATTCCACTCCGCAAAAATTTCGTGTAATTGCTGATGATTTAGACCTAAAGTATTTTTTAACAGGTCGTAAGCTTCAGCGATTAGCTGCATATCGCCGTACTCAATGCCATTGTGAACCATTTTGACATAGTGACCAGCGCCACCAGGACCGATATAAGTTACACAAGGACCATCTTCTACCTGAGCGGCAATTTTGATCAAAATTGGCTCTAAGAACTCGTAAGAGCTTTTTGTGCCGCCAGGCATCATGCTAGGGCCGTTTAAAGCTCCTTCTTCGCCACCACTAACGCCCATGCCAATAAACCGAAAGCTCATTGATTCGAGTTCGCGGGTACGGCGGGCAGTGTCATCATACAAAGAGTTGCCACCGTCAATAATGATGTCACCTTCCTCAAGCAGAGGTTTAAGCTCGTTGATAACCTTATCTACTGGCTCACCCGCTTTAACCATAATCAAGATTTTGCGCGGACGCTCTAAAGAAGCGACAAAATCCGGGATAGAGTAAGCCGCGTGGACATTTTTCCCTTCCGCTCTCGTGTGCATAAAAGCATCGGTTTTTTCGGGAGTCCGATTGTAAACGGAGATTGGGAAGCCATTACGCTCGACATTTAGCGCTAGGTTTTCACCCATAACTGCTAGACCAATTACGCCAAAACTTTGTTGTGCCATAAATTTATTGGGTTAATGCACTATGCGTTCAGTAAGGGTTGATTCCTTTTTAGGGTAGCCGGATTTTATCAGTTCTTTACCACTGAAAAAATTAAAATCTAGAACAAAAGCCTAGAAATAGTCAAAAAAGAAAGATTTTGACTTCTGCTCTCTATTTGTAAACACCAAAATAATTTTTATTTGTATCTAGTTCAACAGTTCTCTTGCAAAATTGAGATATCTAGTTTCTATAGTAAGGAGTACCTACAATTATGCTGTCCTACATTCTGGCATTAGCAGTCGGTCTTGGTAGCTTTGGATTATACATGGCTGCCTTCTTTTTTCCAGAAGTACATCGCAAAAATGATTTTATTTGGAGTGGGGTAGGGCTGTTTTACGCTTTAGTATTATGGGTATATGGCGATCGCATTAATGGCGGATTATTGCTCGGTCAAGCAGCCAGTGTTGCTTTATTAGGTTGGTCTATCAGTCAAACTTTGCAGTTGCGTCGCCAGCTTACGCCCAAAACCCAGCAAACCGATGCACCAAGCACCGCCGCCGTTACAAGTACAGTCAAAGAGCAAGTATCAAAATCTGTTCCGGCGGTAACTTCTGGGATTGGCGGCATTTTTAATGGCTTAAAAAACCAATTTCAGCAGTCATCAAATAAACCTACTCAACCGAATCCCGTTGTAACTAAACCTGTATCGACTCCTAAGCCGCAGGTAGAGGCAAAAGTTGAAGTAATTGACAATCGCACTCCTGTACCAGAACCCACAGTAGTCGTAGTAGAAACAAGTGCAGAAACTGCACCACCAGAACCCACAGTAGTCGTAGAAACTGCACCACCAGTAACGAGAACGGTAGAAACAACTACCGAAACTGCACCACCCTTAACAGAAGAAGAAGCACTTTCTCAGGCTGTAGAAGCTGCTTCAAGCCAAGTAGAGGAAGAATCCCCAGTGGTAGCAATTCCTCCCCACCCGCCCGATCCGGAGCTTATAGAAGCTGCCATTAAAGATGCAGAGGAGAAGCATCAACCCGTATCGCCGCCAGATCCGGAAGTGCCAGAAAACCCTTCTCCTAGCTAGGACAATCGATTAAGTAAATAGGGGAGTAATAACCTACTCTCTTATTGCTTATTCTTGGGGTATTTCTGCTAAAACTCTTTCTTTATCTAAGCGGCGCTTTCTGGCGTAAAGTTGAATCGTTGCTGCCATAGCTATAATCATGGCAAAAATTACCCAAGCAGTTAGATCGGTAGGTAAGTTATCTTTAAAAATCGCTAACATCACGATCGCCACTAGCAATATAGTAGGCGCTTCATTAAATGCCCGCAATTGTTGACCGTTCCAAGTGCATTCATTTTTTTCTAGCTGCTTCATTAGCCGTTTGCAGTAATGATGATAGCCAAGCAAAAGCACCACAAACCCCAGCTTGATATGCAGCCAACCTTGTTTGAGAACATCCGGCTCAGTGGTTACAAGTCCAATCGCCATCGCAATTGTAACTAGCATTCCTGGAGTAGTAATAATGCTATATAGCCTTTTCTCCATTAATTGATATTGATTTTTGAGAATAGTTTGTGCGGGTTCGGGTTCGGCGTTAGCTTCTACGTGATAGATAAAAAGACGTACCAAGTAAAATAATCCCGCAAACCAAACGACAAAACCGACAATATGAAATGCTTTAAACCAGTAGTAAGCCATAAAAAATTTTCATTTAGTAATATTACGTGCGTCTTGACGCAAATATATTTTTACCGAGTGCAGCGCTCTGGCGCGACCTTAGGAGGTGAAATCATCATCAAACTTTACCCAGGTTGCCATGTACCATGAAAACCTGGCGGAATCACGCTAAGTAAGCTGAGTTTGCAAATAGGTTCTCGATCCAAGCCTTCGCTATCTAATACTAAAACTTCACTCTTATCTGTATTTCCATCGTATACAACAGTTATTATCCAGCCAGTATCGGGTTTTTCAGGGTTTGGCGCAAATATTGGTTCGCTGGGGTAGCGGTTTTCTCCCATATCAGCAACGGTGAGCGTATTAGTTTTATGATCAAAACGAGCGATCGCTCCAAATATTTCTTTGCTAGAATCTATCCCTTGACGATGTACCGATAAATAGGTTGAACTAGAGCTTTGTCCTACTTGCTGCGGTGGTACTACAGGGAATTCGCAATGATTATCTAAAATTTGTTCGTTGGCTTCGATGCCAGTATGGGGATTGAGATGTATTTGCCATAACGTACTTTTAGCCAAGTGATGAGTTTTGCCCGTTGCAACTTCTTTGAGATACTGATTTGTGGCAAAGTCTTCGTAGCGCACCATCCCGGCAACGATCGCACCGCTATCATCCACATAACCGTTGCTAAAGTGCCATTGATACCATGCCCCAGTTTCGCCTCGATTCACTAGCGACAAGCTATCGCGGTCAAAAACTAGCCACTGCGTCCCTAATTTTGGCTGCCATTGCAAAGCCTCGCTATAACTACTCAATCCGACTAACATTGGTAAAGGCTTTACTCGTACTGGTGGCACAAAAAATACTAAATATTGCCCCGCTAAAACAAAATCGTGAATTAGAGGTAAGCCATCAAGCTTTGTTGCAGATTTTTTAAGAATTTTGCCCGTGCGATCGCTTTTATAAATATTTAAAATGGCATCTTTGCCAGCACTAATACCAAAATTAAATATTTCTCCAGTTTTTGAGTCTCTTTTAGGATGAGCCGAATAAGGTAAATTATCTTCCAGTCCAGCTAAACTATCCATGCCAATAGTTGCCAACGTCTGCAAGTCTAAGGCGTGAGGTTTGCCACCTTCCCACAATGCCAAAAGTTTGTCCGGTAATGCCAAAACGGAAGTATTAGCAGCATTTTTGAATGGTTTACGCCATTGATTCCAAATTGCACCGGGCGCAGTCATGCCATAGTTGCCGTAAAGCAATTTGCCCGCCGCCGCTTCTTCCTCGTATCCCGCCGTTTGCACGTAGCGATAAGTTCCCGTTGCCCCCTCATCGCTGAAATTTACGCCTAAAATCGCCCCATCGCCATCAAACCAATGTCCCACTCGAATACCCCCACGCTCTAGCCTTGCCGGCCCATTGCGGTACAGCGTACCCCGCAAGCTTTGAGGAATGCTGCCAGAAATAATCGGTAACTTCGTCATAGCAAATTCTGTAGCCGGATGGTCGATCGCTTTTGCCCAGGTCCTTTTGGTTGACAAATTGTTTGTTACGTGCATTGCTAAATTATCAACTGCCTAAAATACTACTTTAGTGCGATCACTATAGAGACGGCAAAGTTGATTTGAGTTTATACAATAGATAGGTAAACGAAATTAAAACTTAATAAACTACCGCCTTAACAGGATTTTGCCCTTCTTCAAAATGGAATTACTTTCTAAAAATAAAAATAAAGTATTAGTTTTGTCTGCAATTGCCAGCGCGATCGCGTTAGTTATTGGTGGAAGTATTTTTAGGGTTTGGCAATTAAATGAACCTTGTCCCAGTAGAAGTGAAAAAAGAATTTGGGGTACTTGTTATAAAAATTTGGCAGTTGAGCCATTAGTTATTGGTGTAGCCAGTCCGCCCAAAACTGAAGATTACAGCAATATAGCTAATTATTTGCAAAAACAACTTAATATTAAAGTTGAAACTGATAGAGACACACCTTACGGACAAAATTCTCAGCGTATTGCTACTCAAGAGTGGGATATTGCCTTTACGCGATCGCCTATATTTTCTATTTTAGCTGAAGACAATAGGTACTTTGGAATTGCGACAATGTATCCCGATAGACCGCTTTATTATCGAGCCGCTTTATATGTCCGCGCTGACAGTGAAATTAAATCTATTGCCGATATAAATTCAACTTCAACTATTGCTTTAGGAAGCGCAGAATCTGCCCCAACCTTTCATTTGCCGATTTATACTTTGTATGGCAAGTCCTTACGTATAGGTACAGGTTATAGTCCTACAGAAACTAGAGAATTAGTTAAATCAGGACAAGTTGATATTGCATCTTCTAGGTATGACGCAATTAAAGATGACCCCCAGCTAAGAATAATTCATCTTAGTAAAGCAATTCCTGGTGCGGGAGTTTATTTATCTCCTAAATTATCTAGAAGTGATAGAAAAAAAATTAGCAATATTTTATTGAATGCACCAGCAGATATTCAAACAAAAGCTAATTATGGAGCAAGAAAAATTCCTGATTACGATGAATTGAGAAAAATTTTGTTTAGAACAGAATCAATCTTAAGTTGTCCTGAATTTAAGCTAAATTCTCTTAGTTTAGAGAGGACTGTAAATGTGTTTTGTAAAAAGCAAAATCAGCCATCAACTATTATTCAAGGTCAAGTTACAGAATACACAGTATTAACACCAGAAAATATAGAGTTTAAAGTAGTAACGCCAGCAAGTGCAGTTTATAGAGTAGTAGTGTCAAGACAAACTCTCAATCAAATTCCCATTAATCCTATAGACGCTGTAGATGAATCTGTGCAAATAAAAAATGCAGTAACCAAAAAATTAACAGATGGCAGTTGGCAAGTAACAATTACCGAACCCAATCAATTAGCTCTACTTAGCGATTTTAGTCTAGATTAAAAGTTTATAAAAGTATTTCTTCTAATTAATCTTACCAAGAGAAGTCGCTACTTTCATTGAAACTTTATATCAATTAGCGTAGGAATGCGGAGGTATTAAAAGTAACTTAAGCTGACAATAGCAAGTAATATATCAATTTACTTGCTCAAAATATGTCAAAACTTCTAAAAGTAGCTATATCCGCCTTAAGCTTAATTTCTACAGTCGCCTTGCCTCAAGTAGCTAAAGCTGCCGTTTCCTGCGAAACAAACACTGCTAGTAACCACTTAAATGGCTCTTTATCAAGTTGCATTTTAAGTTTTGATGCCAATATTGGATTAAATAACAATTTTTTTGCTTGCCAGAAAAACAAATATATCTCTTTTGATGAAAAAGGACAATTTGAAAGTTGTACTTTGGCACGCGACTTACAAATTAGAAATGGAAATAAAGTTACTAATTGCCTTGCTGATGGAACTGTGAATGTAAGTGTTTCTAGCAGTGGTATTCAATCAGTTAGTTGTTCGAGAATTGCTACACGTTAATTTATAAGCGATCGCTTTGAGCAAAAATTAACTAAAGCGATCGCTAAACTTAGCAGTAATAATAATTGCTTAATTCACGGTCGCCCTTCCTTCGAGACTTCAACTTCAGTGTCTTTGTCTAGGATAATTGCAATACCTTTAATCGGCTTGAGCGAACTAAATACTTGCCGATTTAGTGGGTAGGATTTGAGATTACCGTCAGCAAGCCGCACGTTCATAGAGTCACTACTTGTGGAGCGCCGAAACGCGGATAGTTTCAGATTTGTGTATTTGCATAAATGTCTGTAAAGTAATTGTGGTTTACCGGCTTACAACATTAGAGGAGAGTAAATTTTAGCTTAAGGAATTCTAGCTTGTTGAAAAATATCTTCGGGTGTAAAAGTTATTCCTTCTAGCAAAGCATCAGCTAACGTATTCTCACCTCTTTTTGTATGTGGTGGGCTATCAGGATAAAAAATAGTAATAGCTTTGGCTTTTGCATCCACAACCCACACTCTAAGTATCCCTGCTTTGAGATAATCGGTAGCTTTTTCGGTCATTTGGGCAAAAGTTTGGTCAGGGGAGATAATTTCTATAGCAAGTTCTGGAGGGACAGGACAAGCTTCATCGATAACAACATCCCGATTTAAACGAGCATAGGAAATGTAAAGTAAATCGGGAATAGGAAGCCAATCTTGACCGTTACGCTTTAAAGCTATAGCCCATTCAATCCCAACTTCTCCAGCATTTTGCGCCCATTGGCTAAAAAGCATAGCCAAGACAAGAGTTAATTTAGAATGAAAACGTTTTGGTGACAATTTAGGTACTGCTTCGCCATCAATTAGTTCGTAAATAATATCTCCTTCAGGGAGTGCAAGGAATTCTTCGAGAGTGAGTTGGGTTTTGAGTTGAGGCATAATTGGTTTTTATTAAGTTTTAAGGTTTATCAACTTGACTAAATTACCGTCTAAGCAGAGTCAGAACAATAAGAAAATTAAGTGTATTACCAACCTCATCAGCTAAACCTGTAGAGATGTAATAGTGCTTATCACCATAATTGAATCGTAATTGCAACAGACCGTTAAAACTAAGGATAGACATTGTTCCCTTAGATGCGCTGCCTGTAGCGGTTTTTGAATACATAATATTTTTGGCGTAATAGCTTATCTTCTTTCTAGAACTTTTACACCATCTTTACACCAAGTATTTATCTACAAACCACCAGCAGTAGTACGGAATTACTATAAGTCACAACTTCCCAGGAGGCTGAAAACCATTGAAATATCTAGATTGCTTGTTTTTAATTAATGCCAGGACGCAGATTTGAACTGCGGACACGAGGATTTTCAGTCCTCTGCTCTACCAACTGAGCTATCCCGGCGCACGCCAACTTGCGTTTTGAGTGCTTTATTAAGCTAGCAAATATAGATAGTTTTGGCAAGCAAATAATCAAAACAACTTAAGGTGTCTTGATTATCAACTTAGCAGTACCAAAAATAGCCAAAAATAGCATAAATTGCACCAAAACAATACTAGGTCCTGAAGCAATATTAAATAAACCGGATACTATCATCCCAACAATACTACTTATTGCCCCAAGGATTACAGACAATGTGAGAAAGCGTGTAAAGTGGTGGCTGAGAAGTTTGGCACTAGAAGCGGGAATTACTAAAAAAGCATTAACTAGCAACACTCCTACAGCTTTGATTGCTACGGCTACCGCTAAAGATAGCAAAACTACAAAAAAGTAACGATACAACTGCACGGGAATACCCTGAACTTGCGCCACCGCCGGATTGAGAGTTAGTAATATTTGCTGTCTGAGAGTAGATAACAAAAAAACCGCCGCACCTACAAGCACGATCGCAGTCAAAATTAAATCGGTAGTATTAATGGCAAGAATATCGCCAAATAGTACCGCCATTAAGTTACCGCGATAGCCTTTAATTAAGCTTGTCAAGATAACACCGACAGCTAAAGCACCTGATAAAACAATGCTAAGTACGTTGTCACTAGCTAAATCGGTTTGATCGATTAGGTACAAGACAACTAAACCAAATACTAAAGTAAAAGGCAAAAGCATTAAGGTGGGTTCTATATGCAGCAATACACCCAAAGCCACACCAATTAAAGCCGCGTGACCGACTGCATGGCTAAAAAACGATAGCTGACGTAAAGTAACAAAACTTCCTAGCAAGCCGCCGAGGAGTCCCATTAATACCCCACCAGCGATCGCTCTTTGCATGAAAGGAAACTGTAATAGAGTTACTAAGTTTTGAATATTAGTTACAGCAAAGTAGAAATCAGGGTTGAACATCAGCAAAAATAAACGCATTAATACCCTTAGTGTGAGGCAATTTCGCTGTTGTTATGGTGAAAATTATTTTAAAGCGCGATCGCACTAGCAATGATAGTTACCTGTCCTCAAATTTATCTAGACGATATTGCTCAGTTTCTCTCTAGCTTTTTTAGAGTAAATCGTTTTAGCAATGACCAAAACGGCGTTTATATACCTTCAGCAAGAGCGATCGCCCGTTTTGGACTTGCCCTAGAACCCTGGTCAGAATTCACCGCCTGGACGCAGCAAGAGCGCTTAGACGGGCTATTTTTACATCGTCCTTGGCAAATGCCAACGGTTGATATTGGTGTAATTGCTTATCATTTGGCTTTTGATGAATCTTTAACCCTTGGTTTTAATCCTCGCCTCGCAACGGTACTCGAAATGTCTAATTTAGAAGTGTTAAGCGAAAAAGAAGGACGCGCCCTAGGGATGCTAGGAGACATTGAAAGCCATAGTTTTAATCAATATTGCGATCGCCTCAAGCAAATTTTTCACGGGTGCGATCGCATAATTCCCAGTCTTACAGGCAATATTTCGCGGGTGGCGGTAGTAGGTGCAATGACAGATGTTTTAGTGCGGGAAGCAAAAGAGCGGGGGGCAAATATTTACATTACTGGGCAATTGAGACAAAGCGCTAAACTAGCTTTAGAAGAAACTGGGATTAGTTGCGTAACTATTGGGCATCGGCGCAGTGAAGAATGGGGATTGCGGTCATTATCTGGCTTACTGCGCGATCGCTTTGCTCAATTAGAGATAGTTTTACCTAAATAATTTTCTACAATTTGCCTAATTCGTTCCGAAGCATTACCATCACCAAAAGGATTAATTGCTGTAGACATTTTTTGATAAGCAGTCTCATCACTTAATAATGCCTTCGCATTCGCGACAATAACATCGGGATTAGTCCCTACAAGCTTTGCTGTACCAGCCGTTACAGCTTCTGGGCGTTCGGTGGTTTCTCGCAATACTAATACAGGTTTACCCAAACTTGGCGCTTCTTCTTGCAATCCGCCGGAATCAGTTAGTAAAAGATAGGATTTCCCGATCGCGCCTACTAATTGAGCATAATCTAAAGGTTCCGTTAAAAACACTCTTGGATGACTACCTAATAATTGCTGCAAAGGTTCGCGCACGGTAGGATTGCGATGCAAAGGTAAAAGTAACGCTGTATCTGGGAACAACTCTAATAATTGTAAAAAGCTTTGAGCAATATCTTTTAATGGTTCTCCCCAATTTTCTCGCCGATGTACGGTTGCAAGTAAAACGCGGTGTTTTGACCAATCTAAACCCTTGATGTCGCAAGCTGGCTGACGTTTAGCGACGGTGAGTAAAGCATCAATAACGGTATTACCTGTATGGTGAATTTCTCCTACTACTCCCGAACGTTGGAGGTTTTCGACGGCTAAAGTTGTGGGGGCAAAATGCAATTGTGTAAGCTGGGAAATCAACCGCCGATTGGCTTCTTCAGGAAAGGGATTAAATAAATCGTCTGTTCGCAATCCTGCTTCAACGTGACCTACAGGAATTTGTTGATAAAATGCCGCTAAAGTCGCAGCAAAAGCTGTAGTAGTATCGCCTTGGACAATAACAAAATCTGGCTTATTTTGTTTAAATAACTTCTCTAAGCCGCGTAAACTGCGTTCGGTAATATCTGTAAGTGATTGTCCCGCCTGCATAATCTCTAAATCTTTATCGCCTTTGAGGTCAAATAGCTGCATTACTTGTTCGACCATTTCCCGATGTTGACCTGTTAAAATTACCTCCACGTCTACAGATTGCGATCGCTGAAATACTTGAATGACGGGCGCGAGTTTAATTGCTTCGGGGCGCGTACCTAAAATAATATTTACTTGGGGTTTAAGCATATTCCTTTAATTACTGAGTAAATTTTTAATCGATCGCATAAGTAAGCCAGGTAAAAAAGCCATTTTTAGCCACTTTCGGCAATGCCAACCGCCAAGTCTTACCTTCTTTTTGGCGTTGCAAATAAAGATCGAAGGGATTTTTGTGCTTACTCAATCGTTGTTTTGGCAGACTAATTGTAAAGTCATAAGTGCCACCGATTCGATACCCTGCTAATTTATCAATGCTCAAAGGCTGCTTTTGGGTAATATTTACTTGGGAAATATCAAATTTACTAACGTTTTGCTGTAACTGTTGCTGAAGTTGCCGAGTTTGCAAAGCGATCGCTTTTTCGGCTATTTCTCTATTTGGTTCTCCACTGCTACAACCTGTCAGCAACAGCGCTAAAACTAAAACTAACCGCCACATAACTATTTTTATTGCAAGTTTCCAGCGCTAGTATAAGCTGAGGAACCCACTAATCTTAGATATGTCCTCAATCGTTACTCACGCGCTTAAAGAATGGGCGATCGCACTCGAAGCCTTAGAACAAGGTAAAACAATTATGTTGCTGCGTAAAGGCGGCATCAAAGAAAGCCAAGGCAAGTTTCAAGTCCCGCGCGATCGCATTCTCCTTTATCCCACTTACGAACATCAACAACCAGCACTTTTAAAGCCTGTTTATCAAAGTCGCGTTACCCCTGTAACTTCCGGCTGGCATCCCGAACAAGTTAATATATCTAGCTGGGCAGAAATTACCGATGTTTTGCCTGTAAGTGAAGAAAACACTATTAAAGCACTTCTACCCTTTCATATTTGGAACGAGCGGTTTATTAGCGATCGCCTAAAATGGAAACCTCGCCAACCTATCTTCATTCTATTACTACGCACTTACAAGCTACTAAAGCCCCAGGTTATTAATTATCGTCCTGAATACGGCGGTTGCACGTCTTGGATCGATTTAGGTTTAGGTATAGAGAGCGAGCGCACTTCCCCAGTTTTTCCAGAAGATACTTATAAGCATCTAACTACCGAAATTCGCCAGATAATCGGCAATAATTTAGCTTTTGCTTAAATACTTAATAATTGCACTATTGATTTACCAGTTTGCAGCCTGTCTACCAGCAAAATCTACCCAATTATTTTTAGGCTATAAACAATACATATAAGTTTCTTTATACCTTCCTTTGGGTAGACAAATTATGAACAATTACAGTCGTCAGAGAGATAGCAATGCTTGGATTTTTCAAACATGGGCTGCTTTTGGTCTGTCTATCGGCATAACAACTATAGGTATTGTCAATTTGCCTGTAGATAATTGGATCAAAGGCTTTATGGGTATGGGTTTAGCTTTCAGCGTTGGTTCAACTTTTACATTGGCAAAAACTACCAGAGACTTGCACGAAGCGACAAAGATTGTCTCTAGAATTGATGAAGCTCATGTAGAAAAACTATTGAGTCAAAATCATCCCTTAAAATAATTATTAAAAAAGCGGCTGTAGTCAACAACCGCTTTTTATGCTTTAATATTTTCCTTTTTTCCGAGCTAATTTTTGCTGCTTGTTGCGCCGCCTATGTGCTGCAACTACTGCTTCATCTACGGGATATCCAATAAGCGGAATTGCCTGGTATTGGCGTTCTTCTTCGCGTTTTTTGACTTCTGTGTAATCCAACCAGTGGATACAATCAACCGGACAAGTTTCTATAGCTTCTTGGATTAATTCTTCCGAGTCGCCATCTTGACGAATTACCCGCGATCGCCCATAATCTGGCTCAATATAAAAAGTATTACGGGCTACATGGGCGCAATGCTTGCAACCAATACAGATTACTTCATCTACATATACGCCATTTTGCCGGACTATACCCCCCAATTCTGGCTCTTTACCAGAACGATCGGGGTTGTCTCGAAAAATTCCCCCTAATTCTGGTTCTAATTTTGAGCGCGCTTGTCCATCTTCAGCCATTAGTTACTCCAACGCTGTACTAGGAGGCGAATTGAACCATCGGTATTTTGCTGTTGTTCGGAAATTTGGAAGCCTTGTTTTGCTGTCTCATTGACAACAGTACGGTAAGCATAACGCTGAGTTACTTGGCGTAAGAAACCCTCAACGGATAAAGGTTGTTGCCAATATTGCAAATCTGCTACTAATTCATACTCTTTACCATTCCAGCTAAATCCAACATCGTAGCCGTTTTCTTGAACAATTGCGATCGCCGCTTTCCGGCTTTGTCCCCGATAACCGCGTACTGCTTCAGGTTCTGCTTTCCACTTAATTCCTAAATCGGTAAGAGCAGCTTGCAAGGAAGTTAAATTGCGGATTTGAGTTTTGATTTGGCTAAAATGTGACATGGTGTTTGGGTGTGAAGGAGTCTAAAACTAAATAAAAAAATATGACTTACCACTGGCTCAAAGCATTTTGAGTTGTAGTAATATTATTTTGATAAACTTGAGCGGCAAAAAACTCTGAACTTTGTTCAGTGTTAACTACAGTACCTAACTGAGCTTCAATGGCTGCGGTAACTTCCGCACAAGAAGCGCCAATGATTCCGGTAACTGTTTCAAGCACTCTACCGTCTGGATAAATAACAAATTCTAACGTTTCCATATATCGTTGAATTTCCTACAGCATAGAATTAGCTAACTGCACTAAAAATTTACATAACTTGAGTAAATTTGCTTACAACCAATGTGTCAGTTTTTAACTTAAATTTTCATCTATCGAATTATAGAGAATTATAAGTTAACAAAACTTATAAGTAAATGAGTAGTTGCATCAGTTATTTGTAAGTTTCCCTTAACTATAGGCTGCCGTCAAGAGAGACACAAAACTTTACAAAGAGTGCGATCGCTTCCTAACGTTACAAATAAAGGAATTTTTGCTAGTAAAGGGGCAAAATAAAGCGGCAAAAGTTTACGATAATTAAAATTCGTTGAGTGTGGGTAACAGGCATGAGTGCCGATATTAAAAGTATTACTTCTACTCCAATGCGCGTAGGAGTATTGGGTTTTGGTGGATTAGGGCAAGCTGCGGCTAAATTAATTGCTCCCAAAAGCGAGATGATCCTAGTAGCAGTAGCCGATCTCAAAGGCTATGCTTACGCTTCCCAAGGACTAAATGTAGATAAATGTATTAGTGCCTATGCGTCTCAAGGCTCGGTAGGATATTTAGAGGCAGGTGGTACGCTAAGTAGTCAAAGTATTCAAGAATTGATCGATTGCTCCGAAGTTGATGGTTATTTTTTAGCCTTACCCAACTTACCTAATACATTTATAGCGTCTGTAGCGCAAATGTTTATGCGATCGCATTGGCAAGGAGTATTAGTAGACGCAATTAAACGCACGAGCGCTGTAGAGCAACTATTAACATTAAAATCAGACTTCCAAGCCGCCAAAATTACCTATTTAACAGGCTGTGGCGCAACCCCCGGATTGCTAACCGCCGCCGCCGTCTTAGCTTCTCAAAGCTACGCCGAAATTCACAGTGTCAAAATCACCTTTGGGGTAGGAATCGCCAACTGGGAAGCCTACAGAGCAACTATTAGGGAAGATATTGCTCACTTACCAGGCTACAGCGTCGAAAGAGCAAGAGCAATGACCGACGCACAAGTAGAAGCCTTGCTAGATGAGACTAATGGCGTATTAACTTTAGAAAATATGGAACACGCCGATGATGTCATGTTGGAATTAGCGGGAATATGCGATCGCGATCGCGTTACTGTTGGTGGAGTAGTCGATACTCGCAACCCTACTAAACCCATCAGCACCAATGTTCAGGTAACAGGGAGAACCTTTGAAGGCAGAATTTCTACTCATACCTTTACTCTAGGCGATGAAACCAGTATGGCAGCAAACGTTTGTGGTACTGCCTTTGGTTATCTCAAAGCCGGAATCGAATTGCAACGCCGGAGTATTTACGGATTATTCACGGCGGCCCAAATTATGCCCCAGTTTGTGAAATAAATATTGTATAGACGTTTCACCGAAACGTCTTTCTACCACATTCTCCTAAACATTTTCTCTAGACAACTCTGCTATTTCTTCATCATCCGCCGCAACTACTTGAGGTACGAAGGGTAAATTCGCACCAAGTAAACCTTTCTTTATTCTTTCAGGAGTTTCTGGAAAGACAACAAACAATGGATGAATAGCAATAGCTCCTTCACTAAAAATATGTTTGTGACGAGGAGGCATTACCCATTCGTAATCCTTATCTAACCAAACTTGAATTTGTCGCCAGCGCCGGAGTAAATCGGAAAAGTCTTCATCGGGACGGTGAATAAAGATAAAAAGCTCTATCCCAGTCTTGATTTTCCACTCCGGGTCGCACATCAATATTGCCAGTTCGCAAGGTAGCATTCTAGTTTCTGTAGTTTTTTCGGAAAAGCTAGAAGCAGGTTGGCGCAAGCGTACAATTGGCAAAGGAATAGTAATTAAACTTTCTTCAGCGCGACGGAGACTAGGAATTGCCTCTAAATAAGGACGATATTGCTTGAGCAGGGCGATCGCAGATAATGGATTGCTATACTCTGCCAATAACTGTTCGTAGTCAGATTTTTTACTCGTCATAGATCAAATTCTTTATTTTTATTTTTGGCAGTTCAATTATTAAAACTTTATGGCTTTTAAAAAAAATAATTTAGTTAGGGTAAGTTGCAGGGGAATTAGAGTAAAAATTCTAGGTTGATTATTCTACTACCCCTACAAACTTTGCTTGCCCTAACCCAATGTTTCAAACACCTTAAACATTGGTAAGTACATTGATAGTAAAATTATCCCTACCATTCCACCCAAAACCACAATCATAATTGGTTCAATGATGCTGGTGAGCGCTTTTACCGCTTGTTCTACCTCATCTTCATAAAAATCTGCAACTTTCATCAGCATTTGGTCTAATTCCCCAGTTTCTTCACCAATACTAATCATCTGAATTGCCATAGTTGGAAAAACGGCATCTTTTTTCAAAGCCAAACTAATCATGCCACCTTGTTGAATCTCTAACCTTGAAGCATCCAAAGCATTGGCAATGACTTGATTTCCCGCTGTATCGCGGACAATTTCTAACGCTGTCAAAATCGGTACGCCAGAACGAGTTAAAGCGCCAAAAGTTCTGCTAAAACGAGCTACCGAAGACTTTTGAATCAGGTCGCCAAATAAAGGTACTTTTAAAGACAGGCGATCGATAGTTTCTCGACCTAGCCGAGTTCGGTAGTATTGCCTTAGAAAGAAACTACCACCAACAAATATAGCAAACGGAATCAGCGCTCTCCAACTTGTAATTACTCCGCTAACGTCAAGCATAAATTGCGTTAGGGGCGGCAATTCTACACCTAGTTGCTTGAAAATATTAGCAAAAATTGGAATCAAAAATATAGTCATGCCCAAGAAAATAAGCAAGGCTAAAACTCCAACAGCAACGGGATAAGTTAAAGCTGATTTAATTTGATTTTGTAGTCTAGCAACGTCTTCTAACAATTTAGATAAACGATTCATTACTTCGTCTAGTACACCGCCAACCTCTCCCGCTTGCACCATACTGACGTACAAATTATCAAAACATTGAGGGTGCTTTCGCATTGCATCCGAAAGATTTACGCCCTGTTGTACATCTTCGCTAATTTCAATTAAAGCTTTTTTTAGTTTTGGGTTAGGAGCTTGCTCTGCTAGTACGCCAAGACTCCGAACGATCGCAACTCCCGCATTAGTCAACACCGCAAACTGACGCGAGAAAACGGCTTTATCCTTAACAGAAACTTTTGCTAAAGCAGTTTGAAATTGACTAAGGTCTAAATTGCCACTTATTTTAAATTCCTGAGCTTGCTTTAAGTCTTGAATTACAAAACCTCTTTCTCGCAAGCTAGAACGGGCTATAAATGGGGAAGCTGCCACAATTTTTTCTTTTCTCGCATTCCCTTTAGAATCTCGAACGCGGGCGACGTAGGTAGGCATAGCAGTCTCCAAATAATATATAAATTGACAAGCTTAAAAAGACGCGATCGCGTCTCAAGAACAAACTAACGAGCTTGCATACCCGCCATTCCTGGTTTTGCTCCTGGTGCGGCACTTCCTGGAGTTCCGCCAATCAAACGCTGCAACTCATCAACTTTAGAAGTTTTAGACATTGCCGCTTCAAAAGAAATAGTGCCAGCTTTGTACAAGTCTGATAATACTTTCTCTAAAGTTTGCATCCCTAGCTTACCCCCGGTTTGAATTGCTGAGTAAATTTGTGCCGTTTTGCCTTCGCGAATTAAGTTAGAAATAGCTGGAGTAACAATCATAATTTCTTGGGCCATTATGCGTCCAAATTCATTTGGTTTGGGCTTTTTCTTGGATACTAACGTTTGACTAAATACCGCAATTAAAGAGTTAGATAGCTGAACGCGAATCTGTTGTTGTTGTTCGGGGGGAAAAACATCCACCATCCGGTCGACGGTTTGCGCGGCGGAACTCGTGTGCAAGGTTCCAAATACCAAGTGACCAGTTTCGGCAGCAGAAATTGCTAATTGGATAGTTTCTAAGTCGCGCATCTCTCCGACTAAAATTACGTCTGGATCTTCGCGCAAAGCTGCTCTTAGAGCGTTAGCAAAGCTTTTGCTGTCTTCTCCTACTTGCCGTTGGTGAATCAAACTTTTAACTGGCTCGTAGATAAATTCGATCGGATCTTCAACGGTCAAAATATGCTCGGCGCGAGTGATATTGATGTTATTGATCATTGAAGCTAGAGTTGTAGTTTTGCCCGATCCAGTGGGACCCGTCACTAATACAAGTCCTCTAGGTTTTTCAGAAATTTCTCGGACGATATTGGGCAAATTTAACAATTCCATCGCCGGAATTTTGGAAGACAACGCTCGCAGACAAGCCGCGTAGGAACCGCGTTCTTTGTATACATTGACCCGGAAGCGTGCTAATCCTTTCACACCGTAAGAGCAATCAAGTTCCCAGTTTTGCTCTAAGTTTTTGCGTTGGGTATTGTTAAGCATACTAAATATCAAGCGTTGACATTGTTCTGGGGTCAACGGTTCGTGTTCTGTGGGCGTTAATTTGCCACTGACACGAATGTAGGGAGGTAAACCCGCCGATAGATGCAAGTCAGAGCCACCGCTTTCTACTACTTGCTCCATTAAGTCTTCAATCATGTATTCCATGTTTTTCTCCTGTTTGAATTAAATATAATTATCTTCAGAAATTGCGGTCGCCTTTTTTTAGCCCAAAACAAAACTGCAACTATTTATTCTTGAAAACGAGAGGTCATGCAGTAAGGACAATCTAGCCACTCTTGTTTTAATTGAGCATTACAAATACGGCATTCTAGAGAACTTTTCCGCTTGGCTTTGAGTTCTGCTTCTAAACCAGAATCAGTAAATGTTACTCGTTCTACTTCTTCTAGAGTTGTACTTCCTTCTCGTACCAAGTTGAGGCTATAAGCTAACAAAGTAACCATCCCTTCTTCTACAGCTACTTCTTTGATTCTTTCGGTAGGCGCTCCTTCGGTGATCAAATTTTGCAACTGCTCGGTGATCCGCATAACCTCGTACACGCCACAACGTCCTTTGTAACCTACTCCATTGCAGTTTGAGCAAAGTTCTCCCGCACTTCGAGCTTTTTGGATCTGCTCTGGTTGTAAGCTATTGGCTTTGTAAAGACTAATTGCTACTTCTTGAGACGAACTTGTTAAACCAAATCTTGCAAGTTCTATAGCCGTTGGCGTGTAGGCAATCTTGCACTGAGAACAAACCCGCCGTACTAAACGTTGAGCCACTACTCCCAGCAGCGAACCCGACACCATGAATGGTTCTACTCCCATTTCATCTAAACGCGAAATGGCTCCGGCGGCATCGTTGGTGTGGAGTGTCGTTAAAACTAAGTGTCCAGTTAAAGCAGCTTCAATTGCCGTTTTAGCTGTCTCTCTATCCCGCGTCTCGCCCACTAATATTACATCAGGATCTTGGCGCAAAAACGAGCGCAAAATTGAAGCAAAATCCATGCCTTTTTCGCGAATTACCTGCACCTGAGTAATTCCTGGTAAAGAGTATTCAATTGGATCTTCGGCGGTACTAATATTTACCCCCGGATCGTTGCGTTCGGCAAGGACGGAGTATAAAGTAGTCGATTTGCCCGAACCAGTGGGCCCCGTAACGAGCAACAAGCCAAAGGGGCGACTAGCCATATCTCTAACAATTTGCAAGCTAACGGGGTCGCTAATTAATTTATCTAAACCAAGTTGAGTTGACGCGTTATCTAAAATCCGCAGCACGACTTTTTCTCCGTAGCGGCTAGGTAAGGTACTAACTCGAAAGTCTACTTTGCGCCCTTCAAACATCCGCCGGATTCTGCCATCTTGAGGCATTCGGCGTTCGGCAATATCTAAATCAGAAATAATTTTAAAGCGGGCGGTAACGGCGGCGACAATTTGCTTAGGCAACGGCTCAAAAGCTAGGCGCAATACGCCATCTTTGCGGAACCGGATGCGGAGATTATCTTCTTGAGGTTCGATGTGAATATCAGAAACTTTTTCTTGGAGAGCTTTAACTAAAATTTTGTTTACAAGGGCAATAACTGGAGCCGCCGCCGCATCTTGCAAAGCCGCGCCTAAGTCCGCGTCTAGGTCGTCCGGTGCCTCTTGCAAGTCAAGGTTTTCTAATTCTGACTTTACATCAACAGACTTTTCGATGTCTATGAGTTTTTGTTTTTCAACTTGCTCATCTAAATATTTAGAGAGGATTTGCTGGAAATCTTCTTGAGCAATTACCATCCTTTGGAGACTCAGACCTTTGGGGCGCAAAATTCGGTTTAAAGTATCTTGAGCATCTAGGTTGTCGGGATCGACCATAGCTACTAACACCGAAGGCGGTGGAGTATCATTTTGGGCTAAAGGAATGAGCCGATAGCGACGACAAACATCTATAGGAATTAATGTATTAATTAGGTTGGCGGCGGCAGTAGTGCTAGTTTCACTAATTTCTGGATCGAGAAATTCAACTCCGTAAAGAATTTTTAGCTCAAATAGTTGCTGTTTTTTGTAGTGTCTAATTAAGTCTGGGGTGAGTTGTTTTCCAGTAATCGATTCTAGAGCATCCGTCAGAGACTTTCCCGATTTACGGCTTTCGGTTAGGGCTTGATGCACTTGTTCGCGGTTAGCATAACCTGCTTCGATTACCTTATTGCCAAAAGGAGACAAGTCATTTTTAACAATTAGCGCCCGTCGCTGGGATGAAGGGTAAGTCATAAATATTTGTGATAAAAGTTGCTATAGATAGAGTATGCCCAAAACCTAGGTTAGAGTTGCTACGTAAAAGCATTTTATTGCTAAAAAGTTGCGAACAACTAATTTTTATCGACCTTTGAAGAGAATTTTTAGTTACTTGGGGCTACCGAAAATAGCAAAAGCAATCAGGAGAATAAAAATTTTCTTTATCGAGCTTGAGTGTTAAGTTGGAGGCAAGGTATGGCTAAAAAACCTTGCTAATTTTAGCAAGTAGCAGCAAAATGTTTTAGACAAGCAACTTAGGACTTAAAACTTGGCGATCGCTAGATGTTTAATTAGTGCATCCTCCTAGATAAACTAAATATGCCTCTTGAAGCACAGTTTTGAGCAGCTAGGATTGGTGCATAATGGTTGACGAAGAAAAAAATAATTTACAAGATCGACAAAGCGATCGCCTAACAGGTCTCGCAAATAACAATGGAGACAACAAGACAAACAATGAATTCTAACTTTGATGCCCAGAGCGAGGAAAATCCTCAAGGAACCGATACTAATTTATCTGGCGATCCTACCGCCTTTAATGAAAACACCGCCTCCCCGTCTATGGAAAGTAACGGCGATTTCACGCAATTATTAGCGGAAAAAGAACAACAAATAGAATCGTTAAAGACTCAAGTTGAAGAACGTACCAGCCAATATTTGCGGATTGTGGCGGATTTTGATAATTTTCGCAAGCGAGTTCTCAAAGAAAAAGAAGAATTAGACCAGCAAATTAAAGGCAATACAATTACCGAACTGCTGCCCATTGTCGATAATTTTGAGCGGGCGCGATCGCAGCTTAAACCCCAAACCGAAGCAGAAATGAGCATTCACAAAAGTTATCAAAGCGTTTATAAGCAACTGGTAGACAGTCTCAAGCGCTTGGGAGTCGCACCGATGCGTCCCGAAGGAAAACCCTTCGATCCAAGTCTTCACGAGGCAGTCATGCGCGCCCCCAGTGAAGAACCCGAAGGTACGGTGTTGGAGGAATTAGTGCGCGGATACTTTTTAGGCGATCGCATTTTGCGCCATGCAATGGTGAAAGTTGCCACTCCTATAGAGTCCGTGATAACCTCAGAAGAAAATTCTGTAGCATCACAAGAAGAAAGTTAGCTTGCTATAAGTTGCGATCGCAAGCAAGCTAACCTCCCCCATAGCAAAAAAACCTTCCAACCCACCACTACTTCGGAAACCTACTACTAAGCATGGGAAAAGTCATTGGCATCGACTTAGGCACAACCAATAGTTGTGTTGCCATCTTAGAAGGTGGTCAACCAACTGTAATCGCCAATTCTGAAGGCGGGCGCACTACCCCAAGTGTTGTAGCTTTTGGCAAAGGTAGCGATCGCTTAATTGGACAATTGGCAAAGCGCCAAGCAGTAACCAACGCAGAAAATACAATTTATAGTATCAAGCGTTTTATCGGTCGGCGCTGGGATGACACCGCCTCAGAACGTCAAAGGGTAACTTATAAATGCGTTAAAGGAAGAGACGATACAGTAGATGTGCAAATTCGCGGGCGCAACTACACTCCCCAAGAAATCAGCGCCATGATTTTGTACAAACTCAAACAAGATGCGGAAAGTTTCTTAGGAGAAACGGTAGATAGGGCAGTAATTACAGTACCCGCTTATTTTACTGACGCTCAAAGACAAGCCACCAAAGACGCTGGAACCATTGCCGGATTAGAAGTTCTCCGCATTGTCAACGAACCCACTGCCGCCGCCCTGGCTTATGGATTAGACAAGCTAGGTCAAGAACAAAAAATTTTGGTGTTTGACTTAGGTGGTGGCACCTTCGATGTCTCAATTCTCCAACTTGGCGATGGCGTATTTGAAGTCAAAGCGACCTCTGGAAACAATCATCTAGGTGGTGATGACTTTGATAACTGTATAGTTTTGTGGCTGCTATCCCAATTTCAAGAACAAGAAAATATCGACTTGTCGCAAGATAAGATGGCAACCCAAAGGCTTAGAGAAGCCGCCGAGAAAGCCAAAATAGAACTTTCTACCTTAGGATCGACAACAATCAATCTACCTTTTATCACTGCCGATGCAACAGGACCAAAGCATTTAGCAATGGAACTAAGTCGCTCCAAATTTGAGGAAATAGTCGCTCACCTAGTAGAAAGAACTATCGAGCCATTAGTACAAGCTCTTAAAGACTGCGAACTTAAACCTGCAGAAATCAACCGAGTAATATTAGTCGGCGGCTCGACGCGGATTCCCGCCGTTCAAAATGCGCTGCAAAAATTCTTTGGGGGCAAAGCTACCGATAAATCCGTGAATCCCGACGAAGCGGTTGCTTTAGGCGCTGCCATTCAAGGAGGAGTTTTAGGGGGCGAAATTCAAGATGTATTGCTACTAGATGTCACACCACTATCGCTAGGAATTGAAACTTTGGGCGAAGTATTTACTAAAGTTATCGAACGCAATCGGACAATCCCAACAAGTAAATCGCAAATATTTTCTACAGCTACCGACGGGCAAATTTCTGTAGAAATTCACGTCCTCCAAGGCGAACGTGCAATGGCAACCGATAATAAAAGCTTAGGAAGGTTTGTTTTAGCCGGGATTCCCCCCGCTCCGCGCGGAATGCCGCAAATTGAAGTAAGTTTTGAAATTGATGTCAACGGCATACTGAAAGTTGCCGCTCAAGACAAAGGCACAGGGCGAGAACAAAGCATTCGGATTACAAGTACTGGAGGCTTAACTACAGGCGAAATAGAACTAATGCGGCAAGAAGCAGAAATGTACGCCGAGCAAGACAAAAAACGTATTGAACTTATAGATTTAAAAAATCAAGCAGAAAATTTGATTTACAGTTACGAATCGACGTTAAAAGACAATGGCACTTTAATTTCTCAAGAGTTGAAAGGTCAAGCGGACGCAAATATAACCCTACTGCGAGAATTATTTAACGATCCAGCAATTACGGTCGTCAAAGCTCAACAACAGCTAGATGATTTTCAGCAGTTATTGCTGGCAATTGGTACTAGCGTTTATCAAAAAGCTAATTCTTCAGGAGCGCACGATTTTGTAAAAACTACCGTATCGCCAAAAAATATTGAAACAACTCCCCAGCCTACCAATGCTTCCGTACCAATAACTCAAGAAGAATTTGAGCTAGATTTTGACGAAGAAGATAGCACAGTAACTGTTGATTACGAGGCAATTGAATAAATAGGCTTGTTGTCAATAGAGTTATTTGTATACATTTAATAATAGAACTAACTATTACTGTTGCTAATAGCTATTACCTTTCCATTCCACCCGTAAACTTTATCTATAAACGAAGCAGCGCTTTATGGCCCGCGACTACTACGAAATTCTGGGTGTCTCTCGTAATGCAGACAAAGAAGAACTGAAATCCTCTTACCGCCGCCTAGCCCGGAAATATCATCCTGATGTTAATAAAGAAGCTGGAGCCGAAGACCGCTTTAAAGAAATTAGTCGTGCTTATGAAGTCTTGTCGGAACCTGAAACCCGCGACAGATACGATCGCTTTGGCGAAGCCGGAGTAGCCGCAGGTGCTGGCGGGGCTGGATTTCAAGACTTTAGCGATGTGGGCGGCTTTGCCGATATTTTTGAGAACTTATTTAATAACTTCGCGGGCGGTGTGGCTGGAGGTCAAAATCAAAGGCGGCGAAACGGGCCAGTACGTGGCGACGACCTGCGCTTAGACCTAAAACTAGACTTTCGCGAAGCTGTATTTGGTGGTGAAAAAGAAATACGCATCTCTCACTTAGAAACTTGCGAAGTCTGTAGCGGTTCGGGCGCTAAACCCGGCACTCGCCCCCGGAGTTGCTCTACTTGTACTGGATCGGGTCAAGTGCGCCGCGTGACTAGAACGCCTTTTGGAAGTTTTACTCAAGTATCGGCGTGTCCTACTTGCAACGGTACGGGACAGATGATTGAGGAAAAATGCGAAACTTGCGATGGTGTGGGAGCGCATCAAGTTACCAAAAAACTGAAAATAACAATTCCCGCCGGAGTTGACAACGGCACGCGCCTACGCATCTCCTCAGAGGGCGATTCTGGACAACGCAACGGGCCTCCAGGAGACTTGTACGTCTATTTGTTTATTAATGAAGATGTAGAGTTTAAGCGAGACGGCATAAATATCTTGTCAGAAATCAAAATTAGCTATTTACAGGCAATTTTGGGCGCTCGACTGGAAATAAATACTGTAGAGGGCCCTGTAGAACAAGTTATTGCTCCAGGAACCCAGCCAAATATAGTTTTGACTCTTGAAAATCGGGGCGTACCGCGTTTAGGCAATCCGGTAAGTCGAGGAAATCATTTAGTTACAGTTTTAGTAGATATTCCGACTAAACTTAGTAGCGAAGAGCGGGAACTATTGGAGAAGTTGGCAAAAATCAAAGGCGATCGCACTGGGAAAGGTAGAGATGGATTATTTGGTAAGTTGTTTCAGTAATGAGTAATATATCTGCCCCCGACGACAAGCTAGATTTGCGCGGAACTCCTTGCCCGATCAATTTTGTCCGCACTAAACTGCGGTTAGAGCAGATGCCGCCGGGAGCATTATTAGAAGTGTGGCTAGACCCTGGCGAACCGATTGAGCAAGTCCCCGATAGCCTAACTATGGCAGGTTACAGCATCGAGCAGATAGTAGCCGTTGCCAGCTACTATTGCTTGTTAGTTCGCCGTCCCCTTGCTACTGCATGAAGCCACAAGAAGAACAGCAATTAAGTTCTAATCTGCCCTTGATAGGAACGGTAATTGCCGTTCAAGCAAACTACTATCAAGTCAAGTTGCCAAGTTCTGCGCTCTTGTTACTCTGCACCCGGCGGGCATTGTTAAAGAAAATGGGGCAAAAAGTCATGGTAGGCGATCGCGTAGAAGTGGTCGAACCAGACTGGGCGGGAGGACGCGGAGCTATTTCTCAAGTTTTTCCCAGACAGACAGAATTAGATCGTCCCCCGGTGGCTAATGCCCAGCAAATTTTATTGGTTTTCGCTCTTGAAGAACCAAAAATAGAACCTTACCAGTTGAGCCGTTTTTTAATTAAGGCAGAAACTACAGGCTTGGAGGTGTACCTGTACCTAAATAAAAGCGACTTATTGACCTCCAAACAGTTGCTTGATTGGCAGTTACGCCTGCATCAATGGGGGTACGATCCGGTTTTTATTAGCGTACGTCAAGCTGCTATCGAACAAATCCAAGGTCAATTAGATAACAAAATTACTGTAGTTGCCGGACCTTCGGGGGTGGGGAAATCGAGCTTAATTAATTATCTGATTCCTAATGTTAATTTGCGCACTAGCGAAGTTTCTGGGAAATTAGGTAGAGGTCGTCACACTACTCGCCACGTCGAACTATTCCAACTCCCTAATGGCGGCTTGCTTGCCGATACACCAGGTTTTAACCAGCCAGATTTAGATTGCGATCCCGAAGAATTAATTAATTATTTTCCCGAAGCAAGAAAGCGTCTAGCTTCTGCCCATTGTCAGTTTAATGACTGCTTGCACCGAGAGGAGCCAAACTGCGCCGTGCGGGGAGATTGGGAACGCTACGAACATTATTTAGAATTTTTGGGAGAGGCAATTATCCGCGCTACATTGCGCGATCGCACAAGCGACCCCGAAGCTAGTATGAAGTTAAAAACTAAGCGCGGTAAAAATCAGTACGAACCCAAGCTAGAAACAAAGAAATATCGCCGGACATCTCGCCGCAGTCAGCAACAAGGGTTGCAAAAGTTGGAGGAGGATGGGTAATTGGGAATTGGTAATTTAATAAATAGAAAGTTTAGAATTAGACATTATTCTTTGTAATCAGGATGGCGATCGTGGCTGCCACTATTGAAATTTACACATGGAGAACTTGCCCTTATTGTATTCGTGCTAAACAGTTGCTGCAAAGCAAAGGTACGGAATTTATTGAATACAGTATTGATGGCGATGAAGCGGCGCGGAGCGTCATGGCTAAACGCGCTAATGGTAGAAGGTCTGTACCACAAATATTTATTGACGACCAACATATTGGTGGTTGCGACGATATGTACGAACTAGAATGGCAAGGCAAGCTTGACGAATTACTAACAGCTAATAACGCCGTATAATTTGGTGGTGTTTTAGTCCATTGCCCATTAATTACTAAACAATACCTGTGTTAAAACTTGCCTTTATTATCGATCCTATAGCCAAACTCGACCCCTGCCACGATACTAGCATTGCGCTCATGGAAGCCGCACAATCGTTAGGTCACGAAGTTTGGATAACTCAGGCAAACTTATTGAGTGTAGTAGCAAGCAAGGCTTGGGCAACCTTAGAACCAGTGCAGTTGCAAAAAGTAGACTTGGTGGCGGGAAACTGGGTAGTAAAATCACCTTGGTATCAACTAGGCGATCGCATTTTTGCGCCGCTAGAAACAATGGATGCTGTTTTTATGCGTACCGATCCCCCGGTAGATGCCCTCTATCTTTATGCTACTTACATTTTGGATTACATCGATAAAGCCAAAACTTTAGTTGTTAATAATCCCCAGGGATTACGGGCTGCTAATGAGAAAATGTACGCTTTACAATTTGTAAATTCAATTCCTGAAACCATTGTTAGCCCCGATAAGCAAGTTATTCGGGAATTTATGGAAGCAAAGGGGGCGGCAATTTTGAAGCCTTTAGGGAATAAAGCGGGAGAAGGAATACTTTATTTAGAACCTAGCGATCGCAATTTCAACTCTATCGTCGAACTCAGTACCCTCCAAGGCAAAATTCCGGTGATGGTACAGAGGTTTTTACCCGCCGCCAAGCAGGGAGACAAGCGAATTATTTTACTCGATGGCGAACCAATTGGCGCTCTCAATCGACTTTCTAGCGGTAATGAATTTCGCAATAATATGGCAGCAGGTGGTACGGTAGCCAAAACCGAAATTACCGAGCGCGAACGGGAAATATGCAGCGAACTCGCGCCCAAAATCCAAGCCGATGGCTTGTATTTTGTGGGAATTGATGTCATTGGCGGCTATTTAACCGAGGTTAATGTCACAAGCCCCACAGGAATTAGAGAAATAGATAAGTTAGCTGCTACTCATTTGGGCGAGCAAGTAATTAAGTGGGTAGAACAACAAAAGTTAAAAACCTAAGTTATTTTCCCCCAAATGCCATCGCCCCTAGCCGCGTGGCGGTCGTCTTCTTTGCAGAAAATCAGGAATATCTAAACCTGTTTTTTCTTTGGGTTCGTAAGTCATCGGCGGGGGTGGAGGTGTACTAGCATTAGTTGGGGTTTGTTTCCCCGCCACAACTTTAGCGGTGGTTGGCGGCGCTGCTAGCACTTCTCCAGTAAACCCCGTAGCTATTACAGTGATCCTAACTTCTCCTTGGAGGCGATCGTCAATCACGGCTCCAAAAATAATATTGGCATTAGGATCTACTACTTCATAAATTATTTCGGCGGCGGCATTAACTTCATGCAGCGTCAAATCGCTCCCACCAGTAATATTAAAAATCACGCCTCTAGCTCCTTCAATAGAAGATTCTAGTAGTGGTGAAGAAATTGCGGCATTGGCGGCTTCTTGGGCGCGAGATTTGCCCGATCCGACTCCAATTCCCATCAAAGCCGAACCCGCATCTGCCATAATTGCTCGCACATCAGCAAAGTCTACATTTACTAAACCGGGAATCGTAATAATATCTGAAATTCCCTGCACCCCCTGGCGCAGTACGTCATCAGCAAACCTAAAAGCCTCTTGGACTGGAGTTTGTTCGGAAATTACCGATAATAATTTGTCATTAGGAATCGTAATTAACGTATCTACTCGGCTTTCTAGCCCCTCAATCCCTTGCTCGGCTTGGCTGGTACGCCGCCTACCTTCAAATAGAAACGGGCGCGTCACAACTCCCACCGTCAGCGCCCCCATTTCTTTGGCGATTTCTGCAACTATTGGTGCCGCCCCCGTACCCGTACCGCCACCCATTCCAGAAGTAATAAAAACTAAATCTGCATTTTCTAAAGCCGCCGCAATTTCATCGCGAGATTCTTCCGCCGCTTTTTGACCGATCGCCGGATTGCCCCCTGCTCCTAACCCCCGCGTTAGTTTCTGCCCTATTTGCAAGCGTTTAACGGAGGCTGATTGTACCAAAGCTTGAGCATCGGTATTAATTGACCAAAATTCAATTCCCGATACATTGCTGGCAATCATTCGGTTAACCGCATTTCCCCCACCGCCACCTACACCAATGACTTTGATATTGGCTACTCGACCGGGAACAATATCATTAACTAAGTCATCTTCTGGCATTCTCTTGTCATTGCTATGACTAAAATTAAGCCCTGTGGTGGTGGTGGTAGTGGTGTTAAAAGGATTGTTAGAATTTACTGCCAGCGTGAATCCAGACTGTCCTGATGCTTGAGAATTATTATGGGCAAGCCCTTGTTTATTATTGAGCGACATTGCAATTTTTAAACTACTTATATAGACGACTGGGGGCAATTTGGCTAAGAGTCTACTACAACCTGATATTTGCACGAATCTGTCTAAGCGTTCGGCTTATTTTAAAACGGCAAAATATAAGAGTGTAGAACTTTGAGGATAACAAGCACAACAGTAAATTACTCCTTAGCTTAAAGTTTTACTGAGTAGCCAACAAGGTAGTTTTGAGCAAAAGTAATGCCAAGCTTCTTTGCTGACGATTGTTCTAAATTTTGTTATAGTTTTTGACTCAAAGAGCGAATAAACTCTCGAATCACATCAGTTTTTGTTCTTTGGGAGTTGTGACAATATTGCTCTAAAATTTTCATTTCTGTTTCTGGAAGTCTAATATTGAGGTGACTTTCTAACATGGATGCTGCAATATGCTTTACAGTCCCTAGGTTACACTACCTACAAGAATTTAGCTTAACTTTTTTGGGTTATTGGGGGCGAGAATTAGTTTTTTTAGCTAAATTTTCCTTTACTTTTGGCTTCGGCGTTATAGAATTCATTTCGACAAAAGGCTTTGCGGGGTTTGTAAGGTCAATATAAGCAATCTCTTGCAGTTTTTCTTGTGTAGGTAAAAGCCGCATTTCCTCTAAAGCTTGGAGTTGGTCTACTAATTTTGAGCTATAAGCACCTAAATGGACTGCTCCTAATTCAGTTTTCAAAATCAAATTATCTTGATTTTGCCAATCAATTTCGCTGACTTTAATATTGAGATGGCTTACTGCTTGATAAAGTTGATTCCAATGGGGTTGGTATTGTTCTATTTGTCCTATAACTCTTAGCTTGGGCATTTTGAAGGAACTACTATTAGTCGAAGCGTAACTTTGCTGAGGTATCCATACACCATCAGCAGAAATAAACCCTGGAGAAGTAAATTTATTGGTTAAAGCGATCGCTACTGGTACTCTCTCAGTGACTTGCACTGCTAAACTAGGCGGAAACAGTTTGCGAGTCACACTAGCGTCGGCGATCGTTGGTTGTGATTCTAAAGCTTGAGCTAAAGCTTCCGGTTTAATTTCTAACAGGTTTTGCGGATAAGAAATGTTCAAAAATGATTGAATTGCCTGCTTAGAAAGCAAATTGTTGCCACTAATATTAATTTGCTCTGATTCTCTCACTACCCAAATTGGTTGATTAATTCCCCAGAATAATCCCCCCAAAAGCCCGGTAATTGCCAAATTTCTCCAAACTGTTTTAATTTGTTTCAACCGTCTGTGACGGCGCAACATCAACCGACGCTGAGTCAATTCTCCTTGGGACACTGAGGCAATATTATTCATACCAATATGACAATCTAGGTGATTAGCGAGTCTGATTATTTACTTTCTATTAGCGATCGCCTTCAATCTTGGCAAATAAAGCTGTTTCTCAGAGCTTTATTTTTCTGCTCGAATAAAATTAAGTTGCTAATTTTTCGAGTATATTATCACAATTAACTTAAATTACCAGAGGAAAATCTAAAATAAATCGCGGGAGCGAGGGCGTTTTTCTCCGGTAGGAATAGAAGCAATTAAGCGACGGGTGTATTCTTGTTGCGGGGATCTGTAAATACTCTCGGCGGCTCCTTGTTCGACAATTTGTCCTTGATTCATCACTAAAATGCGATCGCTCATAAACTTGACTACATTTAAGTCGTGAGAAATAAAAATGTAAGTTAGATTAAATTCTTGTTGTAATTCTTTCAGCAAGTTTAATACTTGTGCTTGCACCGAGACATCTAAAGAAGATACCGATTCATCGCAAATAATAAATTTAGGTCGCAGCGCCAACGCCCGCGCGATACAAATTCTTTGCCGTTGACCGCCAGAAAATTCGTGAGGATAGCGATTTAATAAACCGGGGTCAAGTCCTACGCGCTCTAGCAATTCTCCAGCAATTTTACGCCGATGGCGATCGCTATTGCCTCTACCATGAATTACCAAGGGTTCGACGATCGCATCGCCAATTTTTAAGCGGGGATCGAGGGAGCTAAAAGGGTTTTGAAAAATAATCTGCATTTCTTGGCGTAGTTTTTGCAAAGCATGACCGCCAATAGTAGCGACATTTTGCCCATCAAACATAACACTGCCACTAATGGGAGCGATTAATCTTAGTAGAGTCCGCCCCAACGTTGTCTTACCGCAGCCAGATTCGCCAACCAAACCCAAAGTCTCCCCAGGGTAGACTTGAAAAGAAACGCCTTTAACTGCCATAAAGTAACGCTTAGTTTGTCCAAAAGCTCCAGCTTGGCGAAAACCTACTTGCAGGTCGCGCACATCTAGCAAGGGATTTTGGGCTAAAAGGTGAGTTAAACGTTGTTGTAATGCTTCTGGGGTAACTTCTGGTGGCGGGGGCGGACTTTTTTCTTCAATTTCTACGTTACCCATTGTTGTTGATTTAATGCTCATAAAATCAGCAACAGTGAGCAGATATTGCGATCGCACTTCCATGTTTGGGCGACAAGCTAATAATCCTTTAGTGTAGGGGTGCTGAGGTTGACTAAATACCGATTCTACAAGTCCGCATTCGACAATTTTTCCTTGGTACATCACTGCTATCGAGTCGGCAATTTCTGCCACCAGTCCCAAATCGTGAGTAATAAAAATCATCGCCATTTGACGGCTTAAGCTCAATTCTCGCAGCAAGTCTAAAATAGTAGCTTGTACCGTAACATCTAAGGCGGTAGTAGGTTCGTCGGCAATTAAAACGGCAGGGTTACAAGAAATTGCCATCGCGATCGTTACTCTTTGCAACTGACCGCCAGAAAGTTGATGGGGATAGCGATCGAGCAAGGCTTGTTTTTCCGCCGCAACTTCTTGAGCTAACTTGCGTTTGTTTTGGCGGAGGGCAGGATTATGAGAAATTGCCTTAGCTGCTAATTCTTCATCCCTAGGCAATAGCTTAACTTCTTGGAGCAAACTTAATGCTATACTCTGCGCTGCTATTTTTGATACTTTTTGATGGCGCAATATAGCTTCAACCAACTGGAAGCCACAAGTATAAACTGGGTTTAGAGCGCTCATCGGCTCTTGAAATACCATCGCAATTTTGCCGCCCCGATATTGCAGCATTTGGTCTTGAGATAGCTTCAATAAGTCTACCTCCGGGGCTTCGTGCTTAAACCAAATTTCGCCGCCGCTAACTATACCAGGACTTGGTACTAAGCCCATTAATGCCAAGGAAGTAATGGATTTCCCCGAACCCGATTCGCCAACAATTCCTAGAGTTTGACCTTGTTCCAACTTAAAAGAGATACCTTGAGCCGCCGTAATTACTTTTTCGTCGGTAATAAATTGAACTTGTAAATTGCGAACATCTAAGACAGTTTCACTCATAGGAATTATCGGGCTTACCACTGAAAATTAACAGGATTTTAACAGTGCTGTTGGTTGCTTTCTGTGACTTTGACTAATATTTAGGTTTTTAGTTTGTTTGTCAGCTACAGAAGGTAGCTGACAAACGTTTTAAAACGGAATATCGTCGTTGTCTGCACTATAGTCTGGTTGGGGCGTTGGAGGTTCGGGCATGGTAAATTTACGACTGCGATCGCTCTCTTGGTCGTAGGTATTTTGTGCAGGAGTCGGATTATAGCTAGAACTTACCGTTGCTGGCGATCGCATTTCATCATCATCGACGGCATTTTGTGATGAATCGCTACTACTACTTACTTCTAGATTACCCCCAGCACCTAAAGGATAAATTTTTTGTACGGTTAATTCTGCTTTTTTTTCTTTGTAACCATCTAACTGAACGCTGTTCATAGTTAAACGTCCTTCAATAATTACGCGATCGCCTTGATGGTAAGATTTTTGAATCTCTTGTGCCAAATTCCCCCAACCCACAACTTTTAGCTGGGATGGAGCTTGAGCGCCGCGCTCGGAAAATTCTACCAACATCTCACAAATCGCCATTTGGTCGGCGGTAAAGCGCAACTGCGGTTCTTGAACGATTTGTGCCATCAAAATGCAACTATTCATAAAATTTGCTGCCTAACTAATTTTTAGTAAGTTTGAGTAAACAAAAGGAGAGATTTTCTCTCCCTGGTGTTGCTTATCCCACTACAGTTTCTTGATTAATCTCTGTACTGACTTCTTGCTCTTGCTCGACAAAGGTTTGAACGCGAGCGCGGTAATCTCTTAAACTGCTGTCTACCCAATCTTTATCATTACTGTTAGCGTACAAATGTACCAGGGGTTCGCTGGCATCAGGCAAAATTAATACCCAATTATCGCTTTGAGGGCTAACAATTTTAACTCCGTCAACTAGCTCTAGTTCTTGAGCGGGGTGAGTTTCTACCAAATGACGCATCAGCGCTCCCTTTACAGTCCAAGGACAACGCACGGTATAGGTTTTGTGATAAACGCGCGGTAATTCTGTCCGCACCGAAGCAAGACTCCGCTCTTGGATAGTTAGCATCTCGATTAGTTTGGCAATAGAGAACATGGCATCGAAACCTGGATGCAGTTGCGGAAAAATAAAACCAATATCGCCGCTTCCTCCCATAACTACATTGGGATCGTTTTGGCATTCTTCCATCAAGGCGGTGGGGTTGGCTTTGGTACGAATTACTTTACCATCATGGCGACGAGCAATTTGTTCTACCGCACTAGAAGCATGAATTGGTACTACTACCGTCCCTCTGGGGTGAGCCGTCAAAATTGTATTTACCATTAGCGCCGTCAGCAATTGGCCCCTAATCGGCATCCCCGACTCGTCAACTAAAATTAGCTGCTCTCCATTTGCCGATACCTGCACCCCAAAACTAGCTTTTAGAACCTCTACCACCTGACCTAATTGGGTAAGCAATTGTTCTCTTTCTACTGGAGAAACCGCCGAGGGTTTGAGACTAGCATTTAGCACTACAGCATCGCAGCCAAACTTAGCTAAAAGCTGAGGTAATATTGCCCCAGAAACAGAGTAACTATAATCAATAATTACCTTTGAATTACTGTGACGAATAGCCTCTATATTCAAATTCTTCTCAAAAGCCGTGCAGTAAGTATCGATCATTTGAATTGGATAAGTTACATTGCCAATTTCATGAATTTGTACCCGCCGCAAGTCTTCTTTGAAGTAAGAGCCTTCAATTTTCTTTTCCTTGGACTTGGAAATATTAATGCCATTGCGATCAATAAATTCAATTAAAATCGAATCAGGGCGATCGGGATGCAATCGCACGTGAATACCACCAGCTACTGAGAGCGTAGAAACAACTGTCCGCGCCATTGGTAAAGCTGTAGCATCTAAGTTTTGAATATTTACACCCACAGACATTAATCCTGCAATTAAGCTGCGCGTTACCATCCGCGACATAGTACGCTGGTCTCTTGATACGGTAACTTGGCTACCTGGCTTTAAGGTCGAACCGTAAGCCGCACCTAATTTGACGGCAAATTCTGGCGTAATATCAATATTGGCTAGTCCCTGTACCCCGCGCTGACCGAATAAATTGCGCTGGGCGGTGTGACCCCAAATTAAATTGATATTTAAAGTCGCTCCCGATTCTATCTGTTTACTTGGCCAAACCCTTACCCCAGGGCTAATTAAAGCTTCTTCGCCAACGGTAGATAAAGAACCTACTACAGCGCCCTCTAGCACCTGAGCGCGGCGGTCTACCCGCGTCCCGCGAGAGATGACACAAGCTCTTAAATTAGCTTCTTCACCAATAATCGCTCCATTCCAAATAATTGGGCGCTTGATATTCGCATCAGCACTAATAGTCACGTTGTCGCCAATTACAGTTCCCGCTTCAATTTGAACTCTAGCTCCAATTCGACAATTGTCGCCAATTAAGCAGGGGGTAGAAATTTTGGCGCTGGGATCGATAAAAGTATTTTGCCCGACCCAAAGATTGGGAGATTGCTCTTTATAGGCATAATCCAGCTTTACTTTTCGTTGTAAGCCATCGTACTGACTTTCTCTATAAGCCTCTAAGTGACCGACATCGCACCAATAGCCTTGAGCAATGTATCCATACATTGGCTCATCTTTTTCTAAAAGCAAGGGAAACAAATCTTTAGAAAAGTCACACTCTTGGTTTGCTGGTAAGTATTCCAGCACTGAGGGTTCTAATATGTAAGTGCCAGTATTTACCGTGTCCGAAAAAATTTCACTAGTAGAGGGTTTTTCTAAAAAGCGGCGAATCCGATAGTCTTCATCGGTAATTACGACCCCAAACTCAATCGGATTGGGTACGCGAGTTAAAATTAAAGTCGCCTTTGATTGTTTGCGTTTATGAAATTCAATCGCGGCGGTAAGGTCAAAATCAGTAATGCTATCGCCGCTAATTACTAAAAACGTTCGATCTAAAAAGTCGGCAATATTTTTCACGCAACCCGCAGTGCCTAGGGGTTGATCTTCTTCCACCGCATAGGTCATCTGCACGCCAAAATCGCTACCGTCGCCAAAGTAATCGCGAAATACATCTGGCAAATAATACAGTGTAGCAATTACTTCATTTATTTGATGTCGTTTGAGGAGATTAATAATATGTTCGGCAATTGGGCGATTTAAAATTGGCACCATCGGTTTAGGACAATCACAAGTCAACGGTCTTAACCGCGTCCCCGATCCTCCAGCCATCAATACTGCACGCATAATTTCTCCTTGAAGTGTTGGCAATTCATTACTAGCTCTAAAGCTTTAGATTGCACTTTAATAATCTTTATCTATTTTCTTATTTTTCTTTGCTTTTAAGATACTCCCACAAGATACATCCAGGGAAGGAAACTAAAATCAATTTTACAGCGCTCATTTACACTGGTAATAGAGGTCGTGATCGCTTGTACTTGGCATGAATGAGCGATCGCCGATAACCTACTAGGAAGTAGTCCCATCCCCAAAATGTATAATTATCTAGTCGGCAGATTCAATTTCTATTTTGTCGTTCACTCAAGAGGTTGAATAAAATGGGTAGTTTTATTACTGTTGTCTTGTTGGCCGTTTACGGTGGCGGCGTGTGGAAGTTTTGGAATGGGTTTAGGTGTACAAGTTTCAATGGTGCTTTCACCAACAAGTTGCGTTTATCTTTACTATGGCCTTTTCTGTTAGCCTCCAGCAAATCTTATCGGCAAAACTTTAGAAGGGCGCTTAAAGGCTAAACATTGCCAAATTCCGCAGATTTTGCCCGTCGTCTGTGGCTGATTGGCGGTACTACTGAAAGTGCCGCTATAGCTGCCACCATATCTTGTAATGTTTCTTGTCTAGTCTCAGTTACTACGGCTTCAGCGCGAGGTCTTTATCCGCAAACTCCCAACATCCAAGTCTGGGTGGGACGAATAAATTCACAAGAGTTAGAGGACTTTCTTTGCCAGCAAAAAATTATGGCGGTTTTAGATGCCTCTCATCCTTACGCTGTAGAAATTTCTCAAAGTGTAATTTCTGCTACTCAAAAGCTGCAAATTCCTTATCTGCGCTACGAACGACCAGTAATCAATGATTCTTCTGCTATCAACTTAGATAGTTTTGAGACTTTGCTATTCGGAGATTATTTGCACTCTCATCGGGTACTGCTAACTGTTGGCTATCGCGTTCTCCCACTATTTCAATCTTGGCAAGAAAAAGCTACTTTGTTTGCGCGGATTTTGCCTAGTATAAATTCTCTTGAAACTGCTCTAAATTCTGGCTTTACAAGCGATCGCTTAATCTGTTTGCGTCCGCCTATTTCTGTTGCATTAGAACGCAGTCTTTGGCAGCAATGGCAAATTTCTTTAGTGGTTTCTAAAGCATCTGGTACAGCGGGTGGCGAGGATGTTAAGCGGCTAGTGGCACAACAATTAAATATTCCCTTAATTTTGATAAATAGACCCACTGTAGTCTATCCTCAGCAAACTAGCGACTTGGCAACTGCCTTAGAATTTATTGATTTTAATTGTTAAGTTTATGTATAAAAAACCTTTTTAATTTAACGATCTTTGTCTTTTTCTTGACCTTTTTTAAGGTATAATTGAATACTGAAGATATCAAAACTTTTTAAATTTGAGTTTAGCTTTCTATTATAAAATATATTTTATCAAAAAATCAAGTTAATTACAAGTAATTTAACAACACAAAAAATTAATTTTTCTTAACAAAAACAGGGATCGATTATGGTGTTTTAAAAAGAGCGATCGCTTGTTAAGCCTACTAAGCGATCGCTCTTTAAAGCCTTAAAAAGCCTGAATCCACTCTTTAATTTCGTACTCAGTCCAAATTCCATTTTGCCAGTAAGGATCGGCTTCTACTAACTGGCGTACCGTTGCTTCATTCTCAGCCTCATAAATTGCAAAGACTTTAGAAACATCCTTAGTAGGGCCAATAGTAATCAAAACACCCGCTTGTTTTTGCTCTGCTAGTCCATCTAGATGAGCTTTACGATAGGGGTCGCGCTTTTCTAGCACGTCCTGGCAATAAGTTCCCCACAGAATATATTTAGGCATTAGAGTTACAACTATACTTGTTAGCTTCTTAAATTGACACTGAATTTTTCAACTAGAGATTCTCGCACTTTTTGATGGACGGGTTCAACTTCGCCCTCGGTTAAAGTGCGACTTCTGGCGCGATAAATTAGCCGAAATGCCAAGCTTCTTTGCCCTTGGGGGACATTTTCGCCCTGGTATTCATCAAATAACTGTACCGATTCTAAAATTTCCCCTCCAGCTAAAGAAATCGTTCTGAGCAATTCTCCTACCGAAATCTCTGTAGCAGCAAAAAAGGCAATGTCTCGATCCGTTGCTGGGTAGGTAGAATAATTTTGAAACTGATGCTTAACAAGTTCTCCGTTTTCTAACCCATCTAGAAGAACATCTAAATAGAGTTCAAAAGCATACACCGCATCGGGCAAATCTTTTTCTTTGCGTAACTGAGGATGCAACTGACCAAAACTTCCTAAGCGGTTTCCCTGCAACCACAAAGACGCTGTACGCCCTGGATGAAGGCGCGGATCTTGGTGACTGGGTTGATATTCAACAATTAAACCCAAACGCTGAAATACACTTTCAAGAACGCCTTTAGCTTCAAACCATTCCATCGGGCGACTTTTTCCACCGCGAGTCCACTTACCAAGGCTGGGATCGCCACCCAAAATTCCCGCTAATTGCTCTGTTTCTGCAAGACCCTCCTCATCTTGCCAAAAAATTCGTCCAATCTCAAAACCATTTAGAGGTGCGTTACCTTGAGATTGATTGTACTCAAAAGCTGAAATTAATCCAGATAGCAAGTCTGTACGCAGGGCTGAATATTCGGCAAATAGAGGATTAGCAAGCACTACTTGCCGATCTTGTCCTGGTTTAACTAAAGAGTAATGGATTAATTCTGTAAGTCCTGTAGCTCGAAAAGCCGCGCGAATTTCTCGCCTTAGCTGCCCATCTAAACCAAGATAACCAGGTTCGGTTTTTTCGGGGAGCGTGTCGCAAAAGCGATCGTAGCCGTAAACGCGACCAATTTCTTCGATTAAATCAATTTCTCGCTCCAAATCTCGATGGCGGTAAGGAGGAACTTTTACACTCCAAATTCGCCCGTCGTTTGAGTGGGGTTTAACTTCACAGCCCAAGGCAGTCAATATTTGCTGCATTTGTTCTGCTTGCAGTTCCCCAGTGGTTTCGCCCAAATCTATCGGTCCTAGCAACTGATTTACGCGGTCTAAACGCAGTTCAATAGAGCGCGAAAAAGTTGATTTGTTTGGGCGCGTATCGGCGATCGCCTGCTGCTCGATAACCGCCCCAGTTATCTCTTGTAGCAAGTTTAAAGCGCGATCGCAAGCCATCTCTAATTCTACTGAATTTACACCCCGTTCGTAACGCGCTGAGGCTTCGCTCCGCAATCCCACACTTCTTGCCGAGCGCCGAATTGCGGCACTATCAAATAACGCTGCTTCTAAAACTAAGTTTTCTGTTTCCTCATAAACTTCAGTTTCTTGACCACCCATCACTCCCGCAATAGCTACAGGCTTGTCATTAGCAGTAACGAGCAAGTTTTGGGGTGATAGAGTTCTATTTTGCCCGTCTAGAGTCTGCAAAGTTTCTCCAGTTTCGGCAAAACGTACGCCCATGACTAAGGTATTTCCTGCCGCTAACGATTGCAGGCGATCGCGATCGAAGGCGTGTAAAGGCTGTCCCCATTCCAACAAAACGTAGTTGGTAATATCTACAACATTGTTTATTGGTCTTACTCCTGCCCCTTGCAAGCGCTGCTGCAACCAACTTGGTGAAGGCGCAATTTTTACTTGCGAAATTACTGTCCCTATGTAAGTTGGGTTTGCTTGGGTTGCGGATATTTTTAACTTCAAAGGACTAGCAGTGCTAATTGCTTTCACTTCTACTACTTTGGGTAAAATTACCGTTCCACCTGTTAGAGCCGCTACTTCTCTTGCCACTCCCACCATGCTTAGAGCATCGGCACGATTTGCCGTTGCTGTCAAGTCTAAAATTACGTCATCCAAACCTAATAAAGGGCGAACATCACTACCTACCTTTAGTAATTCTAGGTTTTCTCGATCTACCTCTGCAAATACGTGAATTCCCGCAGATTCTTTAGCTAAACCAACTTCTGCCAAAGAGCAGATCATCCCCTCGGAAGAAACACCCCGCAGTTTTGCCGGACGAATTTTTAAGTCTATTTTTGGTAAATAAGTACCAACTGTCGCTACAGGTACGTAAATATCTGCCCGGATGTTGGCAGCGCCACAGACAATTTGTAAAGGTTCCGATGGCGAACCTATATCAACTTTTGTAACGCTTAATTTGTCGGCATTTGGGTGGGGATTGCATTTTAGCACCCTACCTACCACAACGCCCGATGCCCAAGATTGACGCTCTTCAATATCTTCCACCTCAAATCCTGCCAGCGTTAGGAGTTCGGCTAACTCCTCTGGAGTAAGTGTCAACGCTGGTTTTACCAGTTCCCGCAGCCAGTTAAGAGAGATACGCATGAAAAATGTAAAAGGAAAGCCTGACTATCTTACTGCGGTCTGGTAGAAAAACCCAATAGTTGGGAACTATAAAAATGCAGGAAAAAAAGTTATTTTTACGTACTGAGATACTCGGCTTAAGTAAGATTTCGTAGTACGAAGTTAATAATTAGTGTAACTTTATTCCATCTTTACAAAACCTTCAGCAAAAATGAGTTTGTATTTATGGGTATTTGTTTGGATAATTAGAGTGGGGTACAACTATCCAGCAAACCCTAATTTTAGGAGTTGACCCATTCATGACTTACTGTTTAAATCCTAAATGTCGTCATCCAGAAAACTCTCCAGATCAACGAACCTGTGCCTCTTGTGGCTCTGCTATAGTTAAGCTGCGCGATCGCTATTGCGTATCTCAAGCATTGGCTCATGGAGGTTTTGGGGCTACTTTTTTGGCGCAAGATGAAGGTTTACCCGGCGAACCCGTGTGCGTCATCAAACAATTGCGCCCATCAGTTGACGATCCAAATGTTTTTCAAATGGCACGGGATTTGTTTGAGCGGGAAGCTAAAACTTTAGGTAGAATTGGCAATCATCCCCAAATCCCAAGATTGCTTGATTATTTTGAAGAAGATAATCAATTTTATTTAGTCCAAGAGTACATTAATGGCGCTACCTTGCAGCAAGAAGTTAAACGCTATGGTGCGTTTAGTGAAGCTGGAGTCAAGCAATTTTTGAGCGAAGTTTTACCGATACTGCAATACATTCACGATCAAAGAGTAATTCATCGAGACATCAAGCCTGCTAACTTAATTCGGCGCGTAGAAGACTGCAAACTTGTGATGATTGACTTTGGCGCCGTCAAAAATGAAGTAAATAACACCATCAATAGCCAATCGCTGCATACTACGGTAACTTCTTACGCTGTCGGTACGGCAGGCTTTGCGCCCCCAGAACAAATTGCTTTGCGTCCTGTTTATGCTAGCGATGTTTATGCAGTGGGCGTAACTTGCATTTATTTGCTTACAGGCAAATCTCCCAAAGATTTTGATTACCATCCTTCTACTGGGGAAATGTTATGGGAGAAAAAAGTTCGCGTTAGCGATGCCTTAGCTCAAGTTCTCAAAAAAATGCTAGAAGTATCGGTTCGCCATCGTTACCAATCTGCTATTGAAGTTTTGAACGCTATTCAACTTGAACCCTACGAAGACAGTTTGGCTAACAGCATGACAAGTCACAAAAAGCCAATTTCTGGTAGTGACAAATCGGGCTTTTTCAAGCCTACTAATGCTGGGGAAGGCTACAATCCTTCAGTTGTGCAGATGGCAACATCAATTCGTGAAAGACGGATCAAATCTATAGAGGCTAATCCAAAGTCAAGTATAGATGTCGAGCGAGAAATGAAAGCCAAAACTTGGAAAGCAAAAGAAACTAAACTGAGCGTTCCTCCTGCTTCCAAAAATCCCCCCGTTGCCCGGATAGATAGCCATACTTTGCTAAGTTCTTATATCAATGGTCGGCGGGACTTTGCCATGCAAGATTTGAGTATGCTCGACTTGGAAAGGGCAGATTTGACGGAGGTAAATTTTCACGGTTGCAAACTGCACAAAACCAATTTACACAAAGCAATTTTGTTTAATAGCGATTTAGGGCAAGCCAGTCTCAATCAAGCGTTTTTGAAAGATGCCAACCTTAGTAGGGCTTATTTGAGCCACGCGGACTTAGAAGGCGCAGATTTACGCGGCGCAGATTTGAGCGATGCTTATCTCAATCATGCCAACTTGCGCGGAGCAAATTTAAGCGGGGCAAATCTCACCAACTCTAAAGTTTCTGAGGAGCAGTTGGCAATGGCTAAAATGAACTGGATGACTATCCGCCCTAATGGTAAACGTACAGTTTTGTAGAGACTTTATTAGTTAGCGTTATTTTTTAAGAGGCTGTTTACGAAAAAGACAAAATTTCGAGTTTCACCTTTGTCTTGGGCAACGCTCTTATTTCACCTCCTTTGGTAATTCATTACCCATTAGTTAATTTGTAAAACTTGTACTCGCTCTCCAGCACTGATATAAGTTTGTCCTACAGGCAAAACAGCCAAACCGTTGGTTTGAGCCAAGTTAATTAAGTTACCAGAGCTTGGATTGCCACTTGCAAGGACAAATTCATAATTGCCCTCTACTAAATGTAATTGTCCCCAAAGATAGCTTTCGCGTTTGCCATCAGAAGTTAAATCGTAACGGGTTCGTGCCAATACAAATTTTGGTTGCCAATTATGGGCTAAACCAGAAAGTTTGCGCAGTGCTGGTTGGACAAATCGCCAAAAGGTTACTAAAGCCGAAACCGGGTTGCCGGGTAAACCAAAGTATAAAACGCTCTGTTGGTTTTTGGGCTTGGGAAAGGTGGCAACAGTTAAAGGTTTCCCAGGTTTTATTCCTACTGAACGAATATGAATTGTTGCCCCTAATTGCTCTAAATTTTTATCTATGTAGTCGTAATCTCCTACCGAAACGCCACCGGAAGACAAAACTACATCTGCGATAGATACTGCTTGAGAAATTGCTTTAGTTACCTGCTCTGGGCGATCGCGTACAATTCCCATGGGTACGGGTTCCGAGCCAATTTGGGCTACTAATGCCGCTAAAGCATACTGGTTTGAATCGACAATCTGACCGGGATGCAGGAGTTCTTCTGGCGTGACTAATTCGTTGCCTGTAGTAAAAATTGCCACGCGCGGACGACGATATACGGTGACTTCTCGACATTGGGCTGCCGCTAGTACGGCGATTTCTGTGGGATTAATCGTAATTCCTGGGGGCAATAGTTGCGCTCCGGCTTGATAAAACGAGGCGCGGTGGCGAACAAACTCTTGAGGTTTGGGAGCAGCTAAAATTAATATGCGATCGCCAACAAGTTTTGTCTGTTCTTGCATGATGACGGTATCGGCACCTTCAGGCATAACTGCACCTGTAAAAATTCGTGCCGCTTGTCCCGGTTGAATGCACCGTAAGGGTTTTACTCCGGCGGGGATTTCTTCAACTACTGCTAAAGCTATTGGTTGCTCGTTATTAGCGTTGCTAACATCTTCGTAGCGGACTGCATAGCCATCCATTGCCGAATTATCCCAATGGGGAAAATCTAGTTTGCTAGTAACGGGTATTGCTAAAATGCGGTCGATTGCCGTTAATAAAGTTACCACCTCTTTATCCCACTTTTTATCTAGAGGCTGAACTAAATTAAAGATAATTGCTTCCGCATCGCTAACTTGTAGCATGGCGCTTTCTTACTCCGACTTTTTTACTAAACTATCAGCTATAAAAAACATCCACAACCATAATTTGTTCTTAGCTCACAAATTATTAGGCATTTAGCCCGCGATCGCTTCTCCTAGTCCAAACTAATATATTATTTTCTCCCTTACTCGGCTCTGGGAAATTAACAACTAAATCTCAATCATTAGTTGCTAGGATAGGCGATCGTATGAGAAAATAGATATTTGTGTAAAATTCCGTCAAGACCAAAAAGCACTAAATTATGGCTAAAAGCAAAGGTGTACGGATTGTTGTGACCCTGGAATGTACAGAGTGTCGCACCAATCAAGATCAGCGATCGCCCGGGGTATCTCGCTATACCAGCATGAAAAACCGCCGCAATACCACCGCAAGATTAGAATTAAAGAAATTTTGCCGCTACTGCAACCGTCACATCGTTCATAAGGAAATTAAGTAATCTATGGCTTACTATCGTCGTCGTCTGTCTCCTATTAAACCCCAAGACCCCATCGATTACAAAGATATCGATTTGCTGAGAAAATTTGTCACCGAGCGCGGAAAAATTTTGCCCCGTCGGATTACCGGATTAACCTCTAAGCAACAAAGAGATTTAGCACTAGCAATTAAGCGGGCGCGAATTGTAGCGTTGATGCCGTTTATTAATGCTGAAGGATAATTTAGAAAAGTAATTGCGCTGGATGGGTTGCAGTTAATTAGTTAACAATTTTTGACGCTTGCTGTGGATAAGGGAACGCTGATTGAATTTAAAGTACAAGGCGATCGCCGACTTGCGGTGGTAGATCGTCCCGACGGCAAAACACGGTGGTTTGTAGTTGACGAACGCGGCACTTCTCATAGCCTAACGCCCCGGCAAGTCACCTATAGCGTTCCCGGACAAACTTATAAATTTGCAGAAATTCCTAAGTTTTTAAAAGAAGTCCAACAATATATAGATCCAACAAGCTTAGAAATAGCCTGGGAGTTGTTGATAGAACTGGGAGAGGAAAGTGTTAACCCCAAAGAATTAGCCAATTTGCTATTTTCTGAGGAAAGCCCCCCCCAGTGCTACGCGGCTCACTGTTTGTTATCAGAAGACAAACTTTATTTTAAGCTTAAAGGAGACTATTACGAACCGCGTAGCGCGACCCAAGTAGCAGAACTCAAGCATCAGAACGAAGTAGCCACCCTCCGCCAAAAAGAACAAGAGCAATTTTTCGCGCGAATTTCTCAAGTTTTAGATGGTACAACCGTCGATTGGGAAAGGTACGATCGCCAACGATTGGAAGCGATAGAACGTTTTGTCCTAACGGTTATGGAGGCAACGCGCCCTGGGGGAACGCCAGACACTAATCGCCAACCCCCGGTGCTGGTGGCAGAAATTATGAATTATTTAGGGCGCACCGCTACCCCGCAAGCAGCGATGCAATTATTGGTTGATTTGGGTATTTGGAGCGAGCATGAAAACTTAGTCTTGCGGCGCTCGTCGATTCCGACTCAGTTTCCTACAAAGGTATTAGAAGTGGCGCAGCAGTGCTTAGATTCCCCACCACCAGACTTAGACCTAGACCGTTTAGACTTAACCAAGTTAAAAGTTTATACGATTGACGACGAGAGTACGAGCGAAATTGATGATGGTTTAAGTTGGGAAGTATTAGCCGATGGACAGCAAAAGCTGTGGATACACATTGCCGATCCTACGCGCTGGTTGATCCCAGAAGACGAGTTAGATAAGGAAGCAAGAAGGCGCGGGACAACGGTGTATTTGCCTACAGGCATGATTCCGATGTTTCCGGCAGTATTGGCAACCGGGCCGATGAGTTTGATTCAAGGCAAATCTTGTTGCGCTTTAAGTTTTGGCGTAATTTTAGATTCGGTAGGAGCGGTAGAAAGCTATAGCATCCATGCCAGTGTAATTAAGCCTACCTACCGTCTCACCTACGAAGATGTAGACGAGATGCTGCAACTAGGAGTACAAGCAGAGCCAGAGATTGCCGCGATCGCCTCTTTAGCACAATTGCGTAAGACTTGGCGGCATTCTCAAGGGGCGATTAGCATCCATTTGCCCGAAGCCAGTATCAAAGTTAAGGGCGACGAAATTACTATCAATGTTTTAGAAGACTCTACTTCTAGGCAGCTAGTAGCAGAGATGATGATTTTAGCTGGGGAAGTGGCGGGGCGTTATGGTCAAGCTCACAATATTGCGCTGCCCTTTCGCGGTCAGCCGCAGCCAGAACTACCTTCTCCTGAAGAATTGCTCCAGCTACCCGCCGGGCCAGTTCGAGCCTGCGGAATGCGCCGTTGTATGCCTAAAAGTGAGATGAGTATTACCCCTAGTCGTCATGCTGGCTTGGGTTTGCAAACTTATACTCAAGCTACTTCCCCCATTCGACGTTACAGCGATTTGCTGACTCATTTTCAACTCAAAGCCCACCTACGGGGAGAAGATTTACCCTTTTCTGCCGAACAGCTTAAAGAAGTAATGTTGAGCGTGTTTAGCGTTACTCAAGAGGTGGTTTTGGTAGAACGTCAAACCAATCGTTATTGGGGCTTAGAGTACCTCCGCCGCCATCCACAGGAAGTATGGCAAGCCTTGGTTTTAATGTGGTTGCGCGAAGATACGGGTTTGGCGCTGATCTTGATTGAAGACTTGGGGTTGCAGTTACCAATGCCCTTTAAACGCGACGTTGCCTTAGGGGAACAAGTATTACTTAAGGCGGCGTATGTAGATCCTCGCCAAGATATTCTTCAGTTTCAAGAAGTAAGTCACGCAGAAGTTTAATCGGGACGCTCTAAGTCTTGCAAAATTGCTGCTAAAGATAAATGCTGGCGAATATCCATCATTTCGGCTAGAGATTGCCCGCCGAAATCGTTAGGATTTGCCTTTTCTGGAGGCAAGACGGTAATAAAAGGCGTGTCATCTCCTGGCTGCGGTACAGGTTGGTTTTCTAAAATGCTAGTTTCTAGAGGTATTTCTGTAGCAACTGCCGCCGTTGCTGTTGGTGGTCGGTTGCCTTTTTGTCGCGATAGTCGGCGCTGCTGGCGGCGCGTTAGCCCGCGTTTGGGGCTAGATAGCAAGGAAGGTCGCCACTTATAAATTGCCCCTACACTGGCGACACTAGCGCCTAATAAGAAAATTATTAGAATCCAGTTTGGCGACGAGTTATTCTTAGTTTTGGTAGGAGTAGGTTGTTGGGGAGCTACTAATATAGTTGTTTGTTTGGTGGGGTCTTTTGCTACGCGCCCGGTATTTGTCAAGCTAAAAACCGCCACTAGCGCGATCGCCATCGATAGCGCCCCTACGCCCACTACCAGCAGCCAAGGATGATTGGCAAACAAAGGTGATTTTTGTTGAGGGCTTTTAGGGAGTTCGGACTCGATTGATTTGGGCGATCGCTCTTGAGTACTAGAATTGTTTTTCATGGCGATCTTCACCAATTACACAGCTACTTTGAAATTTTACCTTAGCGGTACTATTTACTTCACTTTAAGGATTTTTAGTATTCAAGAGAAAGCCGAACCATTTTATTAGTTCGGCGCGAGTCAGGAGGTAAGGAAGCGTACACTTGTTAATTGTTACTCGTGACTAACTCTTTGACCAATGTAAACAACCAATCGACCGCGCGACTAGCGATCTGACTGCGAACAAGTTTTATTGGACGCGACTGCACTTTTTCTCGATCGAATATCTCGCCTAAAGCCGTGCCAAGAGCATTCTTGACGCGGTTTCTTTTTGGTTCGATGCGAGTAGAAACCCGAAGTTCACATATTGCTTTAGCACTGTGGATTACCTCAGCTTCAAGCCCTAAACCAGAGCTATTAATCAGCTTTTTATCATAGCGGGCGCTGTTGCGTTCCCCAGCAAGCCAACCCCCAAATAGTGGCGCATCGAAGCTAGTCATCACAGCTTCCGGGAACTGCCACGCTAAATCCTGGCGAATGCGATTGACGATCGGCGACTGCACCTAGTTGAGATGACCGAGGCGCAAAACAATATCTTGGATTTGAGAAATTATCGGGCCGCGTATCCTGACAAAACGGCGATCGCTTCCTTGGTATTCCATATAGTAGCAAGCTAGAGGGTCAAAGCGTCTGCGGAGTCATCTTTATCTGGTAAGTCCATATTCACACGATAGGAGTGTAACTGTTTGTGACCTACTAGGGCGATTTTTACCCCCGCTTGGGCTAGTGTAGTTACCCAGAATTTGGAGTAGTTAACTGCCGTTGGCTCTAAAACAGCGACATCAGGAGACAGTGATAGCAACGCTTTTATACCACTGCTATCAATGTAAAAACTGGGAAACTTATAATCGTGATATAGTTGCCTAGGTTCCGTTGGTGCAGCATCAAGCACGCAAGCAACTACAGAGTTCTTGCCTACGTCAATTCCGACAACTCGCGTTTATTCTCCTTTTTGTTTGCGGTGAGCGCCAATAAACCTATCTATGCAAGCCTACGAATCCCCCATAGGTCGGTCGGTAGCCTAATTCACTTTTAAGGCGGATATCCGAGCGATTTGTCGCTTAGGCATAGTCGGTTGTTAGTACCGACTATGCCTAAGCGCCTGTGAAGGATGAAAGGCAAGGCATTTTTTGGCGGAATAATTCCTCCAAAAAGATGCCGCACGAAGCCTACTTCAAAGTTGAGGCCTCTAAGTAATGGAATGATTGTGCTAGTACGTCTTGGTTTGAACCCAAGCCGCGACACTTCAACTATTAATAGATGGAGCGTTTCGTTAGTCGCGTCACTCTAGCTCATCAGGCGGCTTTTTTATCTTTAACTTCTGCCCAAACCTCCAGCAGCGCTCCTCGCATCCTTTTTGGTCTGTAAGTCTTTGCTCTAGAGGTCACACTAAAACTTGTGCCTGCCGTAAAATTTCTGAACTTAAAGCACTCTCTATCCCAAAAGGAACTTTCCCTTGACTTGCTTGAGGTGTTTCAGCAACAATCTATAACTTGACTCCTCTTTCAACAGCAAGAATTAAAGCTTTAGCAAGTTCAGGTATTTTATAAACAGCAAAACTTACAACTAATAGCTCTTGCTTGGCTTCTCGAATTAACTGCAATAATACTTGGTCAGTGCGGCGGAGTGGCGTAAGTTCAGGGTTAGGACCAGTCCAGATTAACTCTAGAGATAGCTCTTGCCTGGCTTGCTGGTGGCAGTAATCGGCGGTGACTAAAGAACTTGCGATCGCATTACCGCTCAAGTGGCTTGCCTCACGCTACCAAGTTTCGATCAAATCCATAATTAGCGATCGCAGGCTTGCCTTGGATAATTGGTGCAGCAATTTTGCTATCAGAAAATCGCTCCAATTACCGTCGGTCGCTAAGACTGCGATCGCTGAATCTAAAATGGCTGTAGGAAATTCTGTTGCAACTCGACGGATTTTTTGTAAAAGTTGTTGAGAAAAGGCTGTCATCTATAAACCTATATCTTTAAAAAACGCCAGTTTTACCAAATCAGTTTTGATTGTTGGTACTAACAAAGAGCGATCCAAATATTTGTTTCCTATCTCGCAGGAAGTTTCTGGACTAAATAAGCAGGCGTGGCAAGCTGCCCAGTGTAAAGCCGTTGCATTCAATTTTGGGTTATGTTCAGCGCATAATGGATCGGTTGCACATAAACGTACTTGTTCGAGAGCTTGAGCTATATGACGACCGAGGATACTTGGTTCGCCTAGACCAACAAGTCCCCCAAGAGTACCTTCGCTATCAAGAGTAGTTGTATAAATTTATACTCCTGCCATTGCTCCCCTATCATCATCTGAATATCGAGAATAAATCCGTTCGCACAAACTAGCCGCAGTATAGCCACACTCGCTCGCTAGTTGTCGCATAAGAGTGGAGCCAATACTGTTCGGTTAAGGTTTGTAATTGCCAATGTTCTGGACAAAACCACGAGAATAGTAGCCTTTCAGCATCTGACAAGTCTCAGTTTTTAGTTATCCGAACCGTATTGAGAGTGGAGCAGGATATAGCAAATGCCAGGATAATTAGCATCAAAGTCTTCAAGAGAACGGATACGCCGCCAACGTCGATGAGCTTCCGAAGTTTGCTGTTCGTAAGGCGCAATAGGTGGAGAGAGAAGTTTTTTAACTTGATAGCCCAGTTCCGAACGGACAGCCGCAAGCAGGGGTTCTTCACCTTGCTTTGTTGTATGAGTAGTACCCCAATCATCCAATCTCATGACCATTACCACTACAGGTAAACCCTCCGTAGGCGAGTTTTTTTGTGTAAACAAGCATCTACCCAAAGAGTCACCATAATAAGTTAGCGTCCTACCTTGACCTTTAGCGAAGGAATCTACTTTGATGTGTTGTTTGCCGGGGTCAATTTTTGTGCCGCACCGCGGGCAATTAGTTAATTGATGGGGAGAACCACTGCTAGTTGGTTGGTATTGTCCTAGTTTCTGCTTTAATACTTCCTCACTTTGCTCGGTGCGATTAGGAGTAGTCTTTTGACCTACCCATAACCCAATCCGAAATGGCTCTCTGCCCCATTTTGCCTCGTCTTGGCGGCGGATTTCCTCGCAGGCGCAAATTAACGCTGTAGCCCGTCGAAATTGTTGCAAAGTTAAAAGGCGTAAGGTGTAGCGCATTAATACAGCTACGCCCGAATCTCCCGATCGCCCAGCAATTACCCCTTGCAATCTTGTCAATGCTATTGTGTAGGCTGTTAGCACTAGATACGCCTCGGTTTTTCCTCCTCCGGTGGGAAACCATAATAAGTCAGCGATCGCATTTGTGGGATGACAGCGATCGGGATGCTCTAACTGAGTGATGCTAGGTAAATTAAGTAAAATAAACGCAACTTGAAACGATCGCCAAGTCCGATTTTTGCGGGTATCGACATCAACAAGTTCAACTTCTATTCCCTGCCTTTTTTGTTCGGAGTAAATAGAGTGAATTCGCTGCTGCCACATGGCGCGGTTCATAAATTGGAAGGCTTCTGTGGCTTTTGAATCAGATTCTAATAGCTCAATTCTTTTTTGGATTCGGGCTAAAGTTTGCTGACAGTTAGCCATTGCCGTTTGTACCGTATTTTGATAGTCTTCCAAGACCGCTTGCAGGATTGTTGATTCGTGCAGATTGCTCTAATATCCAATGCTCGTAGGCAGTAATTAGCGAAGCAAGCATATTCGGAAGCTCGGCAATGTTGGCTTTCTGCTAATTGCTGCATATCTAAAACTAATCCAACTAATTTAGCCAAATCTTCGACCGTCGGCGCAATCGTTTGAAGTATTTCGTAAGCGGGAATAATTTGAGTAGATAAGCAAGTTGCATAGTAGACCTCTTGCGTGAATCACGAGGGGGTAGCAAGCTCAAAGTTGAGAAGCGCTGCAATTAAGTTAAATCGTAGTCCGAAACGTTTGCGGCGGTTACGATAGCGTTCAGCTAAAATCCGAAAA
>JAESGR010000303.1_pt1 | contig 52746 bp, 57 predicted proteins | sample 9269771 | NCBI WGS metagenome assembly JAESGR01 (sample SAMN15739572, study PRJNA653492) | algae metagenome | isolation source: Chroococcus sp. CMT-3BRIN-NPC107 and co-occurring heterotrophs from well... | place: USA: Clark Mountains Wilderness, California | collected 2010-04-18 | reverse complement strand
ATTGTGTCTGAAATCATCTGTTAAAATATTAAGAATAAATATATTTGTGAAATTTAGAAATAATTTTTGTAAATTATAAGAAATGATTGTTTTTTAGTGTCACATTTATTAAAAATGTCCCGTATAAAAGGTGGGATAGCGGTATTTATTGGGTCAAAATTAAGATTACATAATTACCACCAAATTTCGGACATAAGCTTTATTATCAGATTCTAAACAATTGAGTTCAAACGGTTTAATTATCTGCATTTTGAAATTAATTTTTGATATAGGAGCATATCATCCCGGTTTGCAATCTCTTAACGTTCGAGTTTATCGAATTACAATCACCTTGCATAATTTCAGTTTGGACCATTCCTTATCGGCGGTGACCGCATGAACTTTTAGTTTGATGGCGAGGGCTAGACAAGCTCGGTCACCGAGTGATAAGCCGTATTGTTTGGTGAGCGGTCGCAGGCGTGCGGCCTCCCATGCCAAGTCTTCCGTAAAATCCACGATTTCTCCGATCCCCAAAACGGACACGGCGAGCCGCGCATCCGCTTCGCCCATTCCGGCTTCGAGGAGTTTCGCCGCCACTTCAGTTAAATTCACCGTACTGACTGCTGATTCCGCCAGAATCGGGATGACTTTTTTCTCGCCGCGTTCGCCGTTTAGAACCGCTAAAACAGCTGATGCGTCCAGGACATTCTTTATCATTTTTTTTATTTCCCGCCGTCGCCGGTTTCTTCGCGCCGTTCGGCTAACAATTCTTCGACCAGGCTCCGCTCCTTTGGCACGTGCTGCCGGACAAGGGCTTGCGCCTGACGCAGGGCTTCGGCTTGAGTCAGAAGATGAACTTCGCCGTTATCCCGCAAAACTAGAGTTAGAGCGTCTCCTACACGCAGTCCCAATTTGCGACGGATAGAACTGGGGATAACAAGGCGGTTCCCATTTGTTAATTTGGTCGTTTCAGTAATCATGAATGAATTGTAATATCTGGTTCAAAATAAAACAATGTCACATTAATTTTATATGGCTTATTTTTATATAACGTACAAAATCAAAATTTAAGGCCAAATTAAATTAATGGGGGTAAAAGGTGAATGACTTTTAAAAAAGCATTTCGGGAATTATTAAACGCAAGGTCACACATTCAAACAAAATGTGTAATCTTGATTTTTGCGAAAAACTACTCTAAAATCCGTTTGTGAAAACTTCTGAAGAATTACAAATTTCGGCTGCCGACAATTTTACGCTCGCGCTTGATATTGATGCAGTCGTCGAAAGCTGGTTGACGAGGACTGTTAATCCATCTTTAAAACGAAGCAACGATATTCGCAACGACAAATCGAAAGCCGTTTTTGATTTTTTTGACTTTTGCGCTAAATCGGCTGAAGCGGTTTTGCCGGGTGACGTCGAAGAATGGCGTTGGAATCTGAAAACTCAACGATTGGCTGACGGCACAATTTATAATCGCATTTCGGCGCTCGCCCAATTTTTTGAATATTTGAGAAATGAAGTCGGGATGATGAAGTTTATTCCGATCAACCCGGCGCGCGTTTCGTTGCCGAAAGCGAGTAAGCCTTTTCAATCCGAAAGCGTCAAGGCGTTATCACGTGAAGAACTGGGACGACTTCTCGACGTGGTTGCCGGTCACACAATCGATAAACAACCAGTTCATCTGAGAGACTACGCCATCTTGCAGTTTTATGTGGCAACTGGCAGGCGGCGTGCTGAGATTATAGGTCTTCGGGGAAACAGCATTGAAATTAAGGACGACAGGTTTTTTATCAAAGCGAAAGTTAAAGGCGGATTTTTCCTTAACTTTGAACTCGACGACGAGACGACGAAAAACGCTTTGTTTGGTTATCTTGAGGCGACGGGTCGGGCCGGTATTTTCGGCTCGGATGAACCGCTCTGGCTTAGGCACGATAAAGGAGCCAATTCAAACAAAAACAAAGGATTAACCTCGCATGGATTTGCGCGTCGGATGGAAACCTACGCCATTGAAGCGGGAATTAAACATTTTCATATTCACAGACTACGACATACATTCGCCAAAATCGTTTCCGAATATTCGGAATCTATGGCAGACACTCAAGAAGCCTTAGGACACAGCAACATCAAAACCACGCAAATCTACGTGCAGCGACTCGCCGTTAAAAAGGACAAACATTCAAAATCCATCCGGGACGCGCTGAAAAAATAATTGCGGGTTTTTGGTGGTTTTTCCTAAAATGACTCAAAATTTACTAATGTTAAGGTAAGGGTCGACTTGAAAAAAGCGCTTATAGGGCAAATATGAAGGCAATTTTTTGGCGATCTCAAACTTCAAAAACATTGTTCGCAAAGCTGTTTAGGGTTAATGGCGACTTTTTAAAGTTCATTTGCTGATTGAAGGATACCCGGACTTCCGGCACAAAATATCAAAATGAGCGCGAGCGAATTATATTAATCCGCCAGTTCCAAATTATCTCTGATGCTGAAGCCTAATTTTACCCTTAGAGTTATTAAAGATGCCGATGAAGTGCAGCGTTTAAGCGATGTGCTGGCCACGCTTCCTGCGTTTGCTCTCGACATTGAAACGACCGAGTGGTGGAATCGACACCGCGAGCGGATTGCCCTGATTCAAATCGCTTTCCGCACCGAGAGAGGAATTAAAGTTTTCATCATTGACGCGCTCGCCAGTTTTGACCCGGAGCCGCTACGCCTGCCGCTCGAAAAATTCGCCGCCGTCAAAATCATCCATAACGCCGCATTCGATGCGACGCGTCTTCACAAACATTACGATTTTAGTCTCGCTCCGGTCTTTGATACGATGCTCGCCGCTCGCCGCTCAGGTGAGCGGAAATATTCTCTGAAAGCACAGGCGGAAACGCATCTTGAGCTTCGGCTCGACAAATCGGCGAGGGCTAGCGATTGGAGTCGTCGCCCGCTCGACAACCGGCAATTATATTACGCCGCGCTTGACGCATTTGCGACACTGCTTCTGTATGAAAATCAAATGGAGCGCGGCAACAGCGGCGATTATCGTTTAAGAGCACACGCCGTTTCGACCCAAAATCTGTTACCCCTTGATAATTTACCTCCTGTTATCTTACCGGCAGAGGTTGAAACTCCAACTGCCGCTGATCCGCTACCAGCTGAATATTTTTCTCCCAAATCCAATTTGTCGGAGGTGGCAATTGCCCTGCTCGGCATCATTACCGAACTGCCGACCCGTTACAGCCCTGACGCTATGTCGGCATCGACCGGCAGTGAACGCATCGGGCTGGCGGGCTGGATCATTGACCGCAGACTCGGCGAATATGCCGAACCCGATGAAGAGGAAATCAAAATGGCGATTAACAGTTTATGCGAAGCGGAACTTATCAGAATTACGGAAACACGGCGATTGGAATCGACCGCAACCGGCGAGCGGCTTTGGCAGCAAATGAAGTAGTAAAGCAGGCGGAAAAACTATCCTTCATCAAGCTGTAATTAAAGCAATTGGGGGTTATGTTTAGTTTTTCGCAGGCTAAAAAACCGGCTTCCGCAGGTGCGGGTTTCTCTAACACTTTTTAAATCTCGGTGAAATTTAGTCGCAGTGTATTTTTGCTCATTCAACCGGTGCTGTAAAAAAGTATGTATTGGCGGAACCGAGACTTCTTTCCTGAATAAACCAGCCCGCCGCTTCAAGCCTGTTAAGCGATTTGACTACCGTGTGATGTGATAAACCGCTTCTTTCGATAATCGTGCCGTGAGTTACCGTGACTGATGTCGTAGCAGCGGTGGTAGAAAGAGATGAAGAGGGCAAATCGGCTTTGACTTTATTCGTCGGAAACGTTTTAAGCAGTGCGTAAACGATTTTAGCATTGGCAAAGATACGATTATCGAGAATCAAGTCCGCGGGCATTGTAATTTTTTGCCTTTTCCTACTCATATCATAATATTAGCAAAAATGTCCGGCACTTTTATTTCTCTGTTGCAGTCAATTTATTCTTCTGATATTGTTCAAATTAACCGTTGCAGCAGGATTATTAGTCTGGCGAAAAACACTTACGCGAACCGAAGCCTTACAACTTGATCAAGGCAATCCTGTCGATGGAGTGCGTTTAACCCAGGCAAAATTCCAAAACCCGCCGGGACAAAGAATCAATCAAACTATATATTTTCGTACACTCTTTGCTGATTTTAACTGGGAACCGGAACCGGGAGGTCATGCAGATCAGGAGCATACCTTTGTCCCTATACATATTATAATAAGAGGCGTAAACCACGGGGTACATAACTTTGAAATTAGCCATAAACCCTCTGGTGAATCAGATCAGGGAAATTATACGACTACTTTAAGGTGGGGACCTGAGTTTACTCCAATCGTTATGCAGGATAATTTAACTAACACTATATTATCGCTTTACGAAACACCTGACGCAGAATCCCCTTTCTTGATGGAAATTATTGATCCGTAATTGGTTAAATCACCTGATAAATCGTTATTAAATTTTGTTAACTGGTCGGAAATCCTTTTTCCGGAAAAGACAAGTTTTGTAGTAAAAGCAGTTACACAAATCTCCCAGCTGATTTGTGTAAGAAACTGTCTGAAAAGGTCATTTGCGAGCCAACCGCCGCGCCATCAATCTCGTCATTGTTACATAAATCATTGCTTCGCTCGTTTCAGGTAATCGCTCATAATCTTGAAAATGGATTGTTCACTCAACCTTCCAACTTTCCAATTCTTGGATGTCAAACCCTTTGTTCTGAAGGTCTTTCGCGATCATAAGGCGATGACAAGCATTAAGGTCAGCACATTCACACAGCAAAACCGCGTTTGTACTGAAACAGATGAGAACCTTTATTCCCAATTCAAGGCTATGAATGGTAGCTCGTTCTTCTCGAAAAGCCCGACTGCCGGGTTGCGGGATGTGACGATATTTCTCACGCAAAAGAGTTTTGAGATAAATCTGGCGCCAGCGCATTGCTTCACTGGTTGGAGAGAATCGCACGTCAACCAGCACCGCGTCAAACGTATTAAGCATGGGTTTTAAATCATTAATATCCTTGCCCGCGAAACAGGTGGTGTAGAATCTGATCTTCGGATGTTGAATACTTTCCATCACTACTCCATTAAATGCGACAAAAAATCTCCGTCATCGCCGAATCCGCCGGATCATAGTGTTCCCTTTTTCCTTTAAATGGATGCTGCGTGACGCACAGCTGTGAAATCTCCGACAACTCGTACACCCTCCAGCAAAGCGGTTTCGTCTTATCGGAGCCACGGATCTGAAAACCTTGCAGAACATAATTTCCAGAGGCATTAATTCCGCAGGCGAACGGCTCGACTATGCGCGAACGTCCGTCGTATTTAAACTGCACGAGGAGCTTTTCAGTGATCGCGCGGCACAGGAGATCCTTTTTTTGATCAACCGAAGTGTCCATGTTTCCTGAAATTATCCCGTTAAAGAAATTATTTCAAAATATTTTATGTCTCTATAGTTTCCATTATGCGGAATAGTACAAATGCTTTTCTATTATTTTAAGAATAATACGAAATAATTTAAAAATATTCAGGAAGCATTAAGGACATTTATTAATAATTAATCCAGGCACGTTGAGAGAAATTAAAGATTTTTAATGATTTTAAATAATATTGAATACCCCTATTGTTTCATAATTCCGCTGGCACCAATTCACTTTAAATTAATCGAGAAAAGCTGCTTTGAAAACAGGGATAGGTTTTATTCCCAGTTAATCTCCTGGAAAAAGCCTGATCGTTTTTGTTTTCGGTTTCTGTCAAAACTAAATTACCGATAATCACCATTTAACGTAAAATCAGCCCAGTAATAAGGCTCATGCATATTATTCGACTTATTTTTGATCAATTCCAAGGAAGCTTTTTGAATTGCTTCAGCAGAAGAATTCCCCTGTTTATAATATTTATAAAACGCCTTCGTGAAAATTTCCGTTGATTTGTCGTTAGCCTCCCATTGAGCTGAAATAACAGTTGTTGCTCCCGAGCCCATCATTCCCCAGGCGAGGCTTACCAGACCTTCTCCGCTTAAGACGTTGTTTGTATCGCATGAAGCTAAGAATACGAGACTTTCCTTTTTTAGTTTTATTTTCAAAAGCTCTTCAACCGTTAAACGCCCGTCATCTTTCCCAAATTTTTTGAAGGCTAAGAAAGACTCTAACGGCTGCTCATTATCAACTTGGGCGTGCATCGAAAAATGAAGAATATCCGCTTTATCAGAAATCTTCTCAAAATCTGCCACCGTAGCATTAAGCAGCGGCTTCGCATTATAAATTTCCGCCACGCTAACGGCTTCGGCATTCACATGCTGCAAAACCTTATTATCGTAGGAAGGATTCGCCAATGCCTGTAAAGCCACACGCAGAGGTTTCGGATTTTTCAGTTGTTCAAGCAGGATGGAAATAGAAGGTGCATAGCTGATAAGCTTGTCCTCGATCAAATATTTTTCTCCATCCGTGCTCAAGGCTTGAAATGGGATTTTCCAGATCGATTTATCGGGAATAATAACAAGGTGCTTTGCCGCAACATTAAGCGGCTTTAATAATTTATCGTAGATTTCCTTGCCGTTCCGCTTGAAGAAAATAAAGTTTTTAATTTTCTTATCGGTCGTTTTTGCGAGAACTTCAATTTCGTCTTCCGTAACAGGCAAATAAACTGTCCGAACCGGTTTATCCTTCTCCCAAACATACGCCAACAGCTTTTTATCGAGGGTGAAAAAATATGATACGACCGCCGTATTACTAAGGTCGGAAATTTTGTCCAACTCAGACAAATTCGGTTTGGTTAAGTTCAGTTCAGGAATTTGAGATGTAATTAACTTTTCCGTTTTCTCAATTTCAGAAGCGATATTTTGGTCGCCAATAAATCTTGATGAAAGTGCCTCCAGTTTTTGCCTGATTGCAGGTGAAAAATTCGTTTCTGTTTTAAGGGCAGAGTTACTGATCTTATCCTTCAAAAATCGAGCCTTCAGAAAATCCATTAATTCAAAAGATTCTTGAGGTTTATCGGATTTGATTTGCGCCAGAAGGCGGTAAGCGTTGTGGTAAGTTTCGTACAAACCTAGCGAAAGGTTTTTATTCTCTATCTGCCTGATTTCTTCGATCAGAGAAAGCGATTTCTCCAGATTTTCCTGCGATTTTTGTTTTTCATCAAGCTGAAAATAAGCAAGCGCGAATGTCAGATAAATTTCCGGCAGCCCGTCCCGAAAATTTTCTTTTTCGGTTAATTCAAGCAATTCCTGATTTAATTTTAGAGCTTTTACCCAATCTTTATTTCTTTTTGAAATTATTATTTTCCAAGAAGGCAGAATATATTCGGAGGTATTTTCCATCTTACGTAAACGTGAAAATAGTTCCTCCGATATTAGGGTTTGATTTTTGAACGCGGAAATCACCGCTTTTCCCAACAAAATTTCAAAGGAATACGCATTATCCGAATTTATTTGTTCTAACTCTTTAAGATATTGGGAGGCTTTTTCCACATCATATTCATACAGGCTGTTTAATAATAACGATGACAGGAATAGACCCTGCTGATAGGGTTTATTTTCAGTTCGAGAGATTTGCCTTCCCGCCTCCATTGTTCTACCGGCAATTACGATCCGGGGAGCAGTGCGGCAATCGTTACGTTTTTATTCTTCATCGCCTCTTTGTCATACATTTTGAGCGTCGTGCTGGCTTATAAACTTCTGCGCGGACAGGTTTACGAATCCGTCAATCAGGTCTCGATGGGCTGGATGCTTTCGGCGGTCGGAACGGCACTTGAAACTTATGGATTAGTCAAGGGCGCGGCGATTAACCGCCAAGCCGAAAATACGCAGGTTCAGGGAATTTACAACTCAGAAAAAGCTAATGCAAAAGCCGCGCTCGAAGCCGGAAAATTTCAAACCGACGCGCGCCGAATTCAGGCACTTTCAGGCGTTCAGGGTAGTCTGCAAACAACGCTCGGTCAAATCTACGGCAATCAGACGACGAGTATGTTGATTACCAACTCGAATCGGACAATGCAGTTGCAGCAAACAAATGCCGCCACGCAACGCGAAATTGGGTCGCAGCGCGTTGATTTCACCGACCGGACGAATCGTTTGGGTTTTGATTCAGCGAAGCAAAAAGGAGAAAGATTTATCGAAAACGGCGTGCAGGCGCGTGAAAACACGCTCAATATGGTTCCCGGAAGCGGCGTCATCGGCACGCGCGGACTGGCAGGTGGTGTCGCTCAAATGGTCGGCGGCGACACGACGCAAATCCGCGAACAAACTATGAATATGTTGACCGACGAACAGTATACGCTCAATCTCGGTCAAAACACGCGCACGCTCTCATCGCAGAGAGAAACAAGCGAAGCCTATCAAGCAAAGATGGAAACCAGCATTAACCAAAACGCCGACGCGACCATCGGCGCGATTCAAAAGGGAGCGAGCATCAGCGCAGGCGCAGCCAAACAAGGTGCAGGGATTCAAACGGCGGGAATCAATCAGGCTTACGGTTTAGAAATAAAAGCCAATGACGTTACTTTTGAGGGACGCAACGAAGCCGCATTGATTAATAAAAATTCCGCCGAAGAAGCCGCGCATTTGCGAATGGCGGCGACTGTTGTTACAGGCTTTTTCCGCGATATGGATCGAAGGCTAGAAGAAATGAAGCCGAAGTATTAAATTGCCCGGAAACCGAGCCGAATAAGGCTGACGATAACTTGAGCGGCGAGTAAAATGGCTTTGTTATTTTGGGAGTCGAAATCAAGATGGGAGATTCGCGCTACAGACGAGCGACGCGTCGCCAGCCGTGCCGGATTTGCGGCAAACCCGATTGGTGCAGCCGGACGGCGGACGAGAAAATCTCGTTTTGCGCCCGCGTAACCGACGGCGCCGACCGCTTGAGCCGCAAAGAGGGCTGGGGCGTTTTTTACCACGACCGTGAGTTGCTTGACCAGCCGCGATACTTTTCGAGCGAGCCGAAAAATCGTTTCAAACCGGTCGAAGAAGTACCGTTCGCTCCGCTCGAAATCCGCGATTTCGTTTATCGAACCTTATTGCGCCTTTCACCTGCGAGTCGCTACGCGCAATTAACTCACGGCGCGAAAGGTTTAACCGAGCGCGGACTTGATAATTTCGACGATTACGGAAGTCTTCCCTGCCAAGCCCGCGAAAGGCGAGATTTAGCCGCGCGGCTTCGCCTTCTCTTAAATCAGACGTTTCCCACATTCGTTCGAGATAATCCGCTCGGGCTAGCCTGCGTTCCCGGATTTTGGACTGATAAAAACGGTACGGCGTGTCTCTGGCAAGACCGCAATTTTCGCAAGCCGATGCTGCTCATTCCCTATCGAGGTCCGACGGGAAAAATCCAAGCCTGTCAGATTCGCGTTACCGGCGAGCTCAAACCAACCGAAAAAAGGTATTTGTGGCTTTCGCTTCCCGCGATGAATAGCGCCGGTTGCGGAACTCCGCTTCACTACGCAGCGTGGAAAACTTTTGGAGCGGCGGGTTCAAATAAACCGATTCTTATCACCGAAGGCGCATTGAAAGCGGATGTAGTAACGCGCCTTTGCGCGGACTTTTCCGCCGTCGCCACTGGCGGCGTTGCTTGCGCGCACGAGCTTTTAGTCAACATTTCACGCGGGAAGCCCGTTTATCTCGCATTCGATAATGACTGTCGCGAAAATCCGGCGGTCGCCCGTCAGCTTGCGAAACTCGTTAAACTGCGTTTTGACGACGTTGGAAATCAAGCCGAGACAAAAATTCTCGTTTGGACGGACAATGAAAAGGGTGTGGACGACGCGCTTCTTAAAGGCGAAGATTTGCGCGAAATTTCTTTCGCCGAATGGCTTTCTGTGCTCGGCGAGAAATGCCGCGATGAAGTCCGCAAAATTTGGGACGAGAAATCTTTTGTAAACCTCGAGTTTTAATCAAAATTCCAATCTCGCAATTCTGAAGAATGCTTAACTTCCGGCAAAGTAATTGTATAACCAGACGCATCCGGCACCCACCAAAATTAATGCCAGCACGACAATCCAGACGAAGGTCAAATCATACTGCACTCTCGACATTTTTTCGGTGTAACTCACTGGCGTTGCTTTCATTGGACGACCGCAATTAAGGCACGCGGAAGCGGCGTCTGAAATTTGTTTTTGACAATCTGGGCAAGTAGTCAGCGGCATACGTAAAGAATTCAACCGACGGTGGTGTTTACTCAATTATTTTCCCAAAATACTGTGTTTTCGTATAACTAATTTACGCCATGCGCTATTCCGCGCTATTTCAAACTCGATAAATAATCTTCAAATTTTTCGTATATTTCGGCGGGAAGCGGCAAACTCTCAAGTTTATGAACGACGTAACTGCTGCCGTCGTGCGGACCGGGTTTCGCCTTTTTTTCGAGCAGCTTTAAGTCCATCAGCCAGCGTTCCTGTTTGTAAAGCGTCGCAATGCCTTTAATCCCAGATTTCGACATCAATTCGTGGTTTTTTACGCGCGTCCGCCCGCGCGAATCCGCCAGCCGGACTAAAGTGACGTAGAGTTTAAGCGAACTTGCCCGCAGAACGTCCGTCAGCTCGTAAATTTCGTCGAGGCTTTCCGCGTCGAGAATCCGCAAAAGTTCGGCTTCGGTCAAACTTACGTTTTCAGCCGGTTTTTCGCTGTTCTCGCTACGCTTTGCATCTTTTGTTGGCGATTGCTCAACGTTTGCGCCGTTTGAACGGGCAGATTTTGGTTTTGCGGTTTCAGCTTCTGCGGTAACTTCCCGTTTTGATTCCGTTTTTTTATCTACAGCGCTGTTATCTATAACGCTGTCACTTCCCTGCTCCACTATTGACGCCTCCTCTTTCGCCGCCGGCGCGTCAACCAGATTTGTAAAACCGTCGGTTGTTTTGACGGGCTCGGACAGTGTTATTGGGGCAAGCGAAAATCCGCTTTTTTTACCGTTTCCTTTTTTAACTGGCATATGCTTTATCCTTCTTAAACCATTTGATTATATCGCCTGCCATCTTGGAGTAATCCTCAGCCGAACGGCTGCGCCGGTCATACTCGAAAATAGTTTGGCGATGCCCGCGAGCGTGTCCCAAGTTAGTGTCGGTTCTGATTTGGGCGAAGAATTTACCCTCGAACGACGTTTGGCAATGCGAAAGAATCGTTTCGGTCAGCGTCAAACGACGGTCAACCTTCGTCATCACGGCTCCCATCAGGCGCGTGTCAATTTCCAGTTTTTGGCAAATTGCCTCTTTCGCCTTGATAAAATCGTCAACGCCTTCTACCGAATCCACTCCGATTTCAATTGGCATCAAAACATCGGTCGAATAAACTAGCCCGTTGACGTTGACGATGGTCGAACCCGGTCCGCAGTCGAGCAGAATGTAATCGAATCCGTCGAGACTTTTCATCGCCCGCGCCAAGATTTTCTCGCGTCCGACTTCGCTCGCCAATTCGGTTTCGAGCAAGGCAGTCGTCCGGTTCGACGGAAGAAGATAAAGATTTTCCCGAATCTGCCCGATGCTTTCTTCGGCGAGGCTGATGCCCTTCATTACAGTATAAACTGTCGGGGTCAGTTCGGTTACTTCATACCCTAGACCGCGCGTAGCATTTCCCTGCGGGTCAAGGTCGACAATCAAAACATTCTTCTTCTCGAGTGCTAAAGCGTGACCGAGATTTATTGTCGTCGTCGTTTTTCCGACGCCGCCTTTGAAAACCCCGATCATAATCACTTTGGTTAAATTTTTATCCATAACTTTTTTCATTTGCATATTATTTATAAATCAACTTTCTAGTTACTTCAAGTTTTACTTTAACTATTTATGCCGTTACGAACTAAATTATCATTATTTATATTATTACTATAGTTATGCGTACTTGTTCATTTCTATTATTTATTCTGTATATCATCTGAACATCATCAGAATATCACCTATTAAAATATTAAAAAAGCGGCAAGTAAAGAGCGATGTTTGAAAAAGAGCAAATCGTAAATGCGGTGGCGAAAATCTTAAATCCGTGTGAAAAAGATTGGATACTCGAACCTTCCGCCGGAACGGGTTCGCTTGCGGTATGGCTCAGAATTTTTGGCTGTCAAACTCACGTAAACGAACTTTCGCAAAGGCGGCGTGCTTTGCTTGAACTACAAAGATATGTTCCAACAGGATTCAACGCGGAATTCATGGACGACCTTCTGCCGAATGAAGTCAAGCCCGATGGTGTGCTAATGAATCCGCCGTTTAGTTCGAGCATTGAAAGAACTAAAAACAACGATTCAAACTACGGATTCCGGCACGTCCGTTCCGCATTGACCCGGCTTAAAACAGGCGGCAAGCTGGTCGCGCTACTCGGCACGGATTCGGCGACTAAGACTGATAAGGCGCGAAAATTTAGGAACGAAACATCTGCCGAATACGACCTTCGAGCAATCATTCATCTGCCGAAAAATGCTTTTTACAAGTATGGAACAAGCACGGGAACGAGCATTTTCGTTATCGCCAAAAACGACAGCGAAGAAAGAAAAAATGTTTTGGCGATTAGTTTTTAGCTGCATATCATAAAAAAGAAATTTTCTTAGCGAAACTCACTAAGAAAAGATAGCACGAAATCTTTTCTTAGTGAATGCCGAAAGAATAAAATAAGCGGCGGATAAGACGCGAATTACGAAATCCATGAAAAACCGGTCTATGCGGAAATCGAATACCTCTACGACGACAACACGATCAGCGAGGACTTACTCGGACCCGAACATCTCTCGCGAAATAAGACGGTACGCGAGTGTTTAAGGGGAATGTGAGTTCTGCGAATGGACAAAAGCCGTCAGTATTTCAGCCGATACCGCTTAAAATTAACGCGCGGCGCGTTCAGCCGAAAATCTTAAAACAGTAAAAATAAAAAATATGGAATTTATCATTAATCCTTCGCTTCTCAAAGAGGAGCTTGGACTGCTCACGCCGGTTATCGAGCGCAAAGCCTCGATTCCGGTTTTGAGCAAAATCAAAATGGAAACCAGCGCGTCAGGCGAACTCGCGCTGACCGCAACCGATTTGGACGTGACGATGCGCTCGTTGCAGGTAACGGACGTTTTGCAAACCGGCTCGATTCTGGTCGAAGGCAGAAAGCTGTATGACATCAGCCGCGAGTTGCCGAATGAGCCGATTCACTTCCAACTGAACAAAACAGGTCAAATCGAGATTCGTTACAAAAGAGGACGGCACAAACTCGGCACCGCCCAAGCAGAGCAATTCCCGGAGGTTCCGGATCAAAAACAGTCGGGCGTTCGCGTTCCGGCGGTGATTCTGCGTGAGGCGATACGCCGCACGGCGTTCGCCGTCACAACCGAGCAGAGCCGTTTTACCATTCAAGGCGCGAAAATCGTCGTTGACGACCGGAATTTGACGATGGTCGCCACCGACGGGCATCGTCTCGCTTATACGCAATTTCCGCTCGCGGGTTCGACGGGACAAAAGCTCGATTTACTCGTGCCGAAAAAGACGATTCTAAAGCTCGAAGATTTGCTCGACCGCGAAATCAGGCGTGACGCGGAAAGCCAAATTGAAATCGGCGATGGCGCGGGCAATCAGCTTTGTTTTGCTGTCGGCAATCATAGCTTGTTTTCGCGGCGGCTTTCCGGCACGTTTCCGAATTGGGAAATGGTTTTGCCGAAGTCTCTCGCTTTTACGGCGGAAATCAGCACGGACGATTTTCGCCGCTCGCTTTCGCGGGTTACTTTAACTGCCGACGACCGGAATTATTCGGTAACAATGGAAATCGAGGCGGGAAAATTAACTCTCAAATCGAACAACTCTGAAGGCGAAGCGCAGGAGGAAATGCTCGCCGCGTTTAGCGGAGGAGGGCAGGACGGTCACTCTCTGCGATTCAACAGCCGTTACCTGATGGACTTTTTGCAGGTCATCTCGAAAGCGGGCAGCCAGACGTTTTCTTTCGGCTTTAACGACGCGAATTCTCCGTTCGAGCTGTTTTTGCCGACCGAGCGCGAAGGCTATCGATTCGTGCTCATGCCGCTGAAGGGCGAGTAAAACGCTCTTCAGGTTTTCCAATTATGTTTGATTCTGCTGTAATCGAAAAACTGCGCGAAGTCGAGATTGCGGATGGTGAAAACCAAACTCATGAAATTGATTTGATCGTTCTCAAGGGCGGTTTTTCGACCAGCGACCACCAATATAATTTTGAAATTAAGTCAGACGGGACGAGCGATTTTTTTTACTTGGATTTTGATGACCAACGGGAAGAATTCGCGCACGAGGTAAAAGTCGAAAAGCTCGCCGCGGAAATCGAAGAAGTGATTCGGGAACAAATGGCGCAGTCCGAGCAAAATGCGCCATTGGGTGTTGAGGTTGAAAACATCCGTGAGGAAACCGTTTCCGAAATGCTCGAAGAAGGTTGTCGAAGCGGAAATCGAATTCGGTGCGGCTGGTATCGGCGAGTGCAGCCATTACAACGAGCGGTTGGATGAACTGATGGAAATCGCGTGCGCGCATTTTGAGCCGTGCGAATTTCACTACGACTACCATGACGGCTGTGACGACCGTAGTTTAGGCTCTTCGATATTGTCCGAATCGGTCAGTGTTTCCGGGTCAGAAGCCGCCCGCGTTCCGGCGCCCGCGAAAATGCTCGGAATGGTTCGGCTTAAAAGAAGCTCGCGGCGATGGAAATCGAACGCGAAAAAATTGACCGCCTGACTGCCTTTGATTGTCTGAAAAGTTATCAACGAAGCAATCGTCTGCCAACCCGGTCCGGTCAAAACTCTCGCCGTATCCGCCGCTCCGTTCAGAGAGTTATTGAATTTCTTAATTTGCGGGAGCATACCTGAACTTTTGACCGAACGGGCACGGCGGCAGCCTGAGTTGGCGTTAGCGGACATACATTCAACTGCGAGAGAGTTGAAAGAAATTCTCAGGGCGGAAAAGCTCGATAAAAATGGAAAGATGTTTTCTGATGGCGGAAAGCCGTAAAATCACATCCTCATCCGTCTAAATTTTAGAAGCGTTGAGAAGACTTTACGCGGCTTTTCTAGAGAGCGTTAAAAAAGTGACAGCAAAGAAATCATATTCCGCCTGCCCGCTGGTAGGTAGCAACTTAAATTGATTTTATTGCTGCTTCTCCAACAGGTGCCGTAAATAGTATCATGACAAGAAGGAATGCCGGCTTTCTTTCCAAAAGTTGATTAATATGCGCAGCGAGTGGACACGTCAAACTTACCAGATCAAACAGCATGCCAATGGGGAAATTCTCGCCGAGCGAGTGCGCGGACAGACGCGCGAAGGATTCGGCGTTCATCAAACGAGCGATGGCTGGAGCATTACGCATTTGAAATCCGGCTGGGCGACTTTTATGTCGAGAACCGAAGATGGAGCCAAACTCATTGCCGACTATCTGACCGACAACTACGCCGCTGAGTTCGAGCGATTAAACGTTAACGGTTGCGCAGTGGAAAACTTTAGACCGCTTGCCGGACAGATTGAAGCGGACGCGCGGCTCTGGAATCTAAGACGTTTATATGCTATTTCGCAGCAGGAGTTAAACCGCCGCGGAAGGGAACCGCAGCCCATGCTGGAGGTCATTTCTTAGAAAAGGAAGAATGAAAAAGAAGCCTTGGCAATGCGGAATCTTATTTTTAATAATTCATCCGAATTGAAAAATACTCCATCAAATCCGAGGTGGCTGCTGAGTCAAGCAATGATATTCAGCCAAGGTAAGTTTTAAGCTGCCGACAGCAAGGAAATTGATGACAAACGACTTACCAGCCGGTCGTTTCGAGACGATGAAACTAACTGTAAGTCAGTTGCGCGAGATGACATTACGAGATTCTCATACTATTTGCGAAAACAGCCGATAGAAATTCTTCGTACTATTTTGTCGCCTTACAGGTAAAAAATAAAAATAAATAAAACGATCTCATGCAGACTGTCCAAAAACTCTTTAAGAAATGGAATTGGTGAAGCCCGACTTCGCTGTATTTCGATTCAATGGAAATTACCGTCCAAAAAGGGTAGTTTTTGGACAGGGTTTTTATTAGAAAAGTAGCTCTTTTAGACAAAACAGTTATTTTGTCTCATAAGTTAGTGGGCTAAATTGTTACGAAGTTTGGCGATGTCGCGAAGGGGCGGAACCCCAAAGAGTTTTTTATATTCTCGGCTGAAATATGAAGGGTCTTCATAGCCGACCTGAAAACTCGCACTAGCGACATCCATATTTTCGGTGAGCATCAAACGCCGCGCTTCCTGAAGCCGTAATTGTTTCTGAAACTGCAAAGGACTCATTGCCGTGACGGACTTAAAATGATTATGAAAGCCCGACACGCTCATGCCAAGCTCGCGGGCTGTGTCTTCGATAGTTAGCGGCTGATCAATATTTTCCCGGAGTTTTTTAACTATCTTTGAAATGCGGCGCGTATCGCCTTCTGAAGTTGCGAGATGACTTAATCGCTCACTTTGTTTCCCTTTTAAGAGCCGGTAAATGATTTCGCGGATAATAGCGGGAGCGAATAATTTCATCTCATCCGGCTTGTCAAAAAGCTTTACCAATTTAACGACCGTATCAAGCAAATCGGCATCCACCGGGCTGACGTCCATAGCTTTGATTTTCGCGCTGCTTTTCTTTGCTTCGATGTTCGATTCCATCATCACCGAAGCGACGAGCGCGGGATCGAGGTCTATCCGAAGATTCAAATACGGTTTTTCCGCAGACGCTTCGACGACATTACTCATAATCGGCAGATCGAGCGTCGAAATTAAATAATGACCGGGATCGTAGTGAAATAATTCATCGTTCAGAAGAACGTCTTTGCTGCCTTGAGCGATCACACAAAAAGCGGGTTTCAAAACTGAAATATCGCTTTCGGTCGGTTTCGATGATTGATAGATGAAAATGCCCGGATACACTTCCAAGAGGCTATTCTCGGGAGCGATACGAGTCATCCTCTCGATAAGCTCTTCCCGGTTGATCCACATTCTTTTCTTTTCCAGCTCCGCTTCTTTTTGGTTCATAAAATAATGCTATACCCATCGTTTCTTTTCAGCACGCTGCGAGGCGGGTTTTTAGAGAAATGTCCGAGTATTTTCCAGAATCGTCATAACGCCGCTTGTGTTCGAGGCTTCATAATCAAATTTATATTGAGAACATGTTGATGGCATCTGTCCGAATAAATAGAAAGGCGAAAAGGTTCGCACGGAGATACATGATTTTGAAGGAGCAATTTTAATGAAGATTCAGACGAACAAACTACTCGGCACGGGAGCGATTCTATTTACAATCCTCGCCGCTCTGACGCTAAGCGCGGCGGCAGCCGATCGTGTGAAGACCGCGAACAGCGTGATCGAAGGCACGGGACGGCAGCAAAACACGGGCGTTAGAATCTTTAGGGGCGTTCCTTTCGCCCAGCCGCCGACGGGCGACTTGCGCTGGCGTGAGCCGCAGCCGATGAAGAACTGGCAAGGCGTAAAACAGGCGAAGAGTTTCGGGCAGCGCTGCGTGCAAGCCCCGGTCTTTGGCGATATGGGATTTCGCTCCGCAGAGATGAGCGAAGACTGCCTCTACTTGAACGTCTGGACGCCAGCCGGATCGGACCGGGAACGACTGCCCGTGCTCGTGTATTTTTACGGCGGCGGCTTCGTCGCCGGATCGGGCGACGAGCCGCGCTACGACGGCGAGAGTATGGCGGCAAAAGGCATCGTCGTCGTCACGATCAACTACCGCCTCGGCGTCTTCGGCTTTCTCGCCCACCCGGAGCTGACAAGAGAATCGCCGCGTAAGGCGTCCGGCAATTACGGGCTTTTAGACCAGACCGCGGCGCTCCGCTGGGTGCGGCAGAATATCGCGGCATTCGGCGGCGATCCGCGGCGAGTAACGATTGCGGGCGAATCTGCCGGTTCGATGGCTGTGAGCGCGCAAATGGCTTCTCCGCTTTCAAAGGATCTGATCGCCGGTGCAATTGGGGAAAGTGGTTCAATGATGGGCAACGCCATCAGTGCCGTTCCCCTTTCCAAAGCCGAGCAAGTAGGGGTTGAGTTCGCCTCAACTTTAGGCGCATCTTCATTGGCGGCGCTGCGCGCGATGACGCCGGAGCTGCTTTTAGAAGAAGCAGCGAAGGGCGGGGCGGCGAGCGCCCAGCGTTTCTTAACCACGATTGACGGCTACTTCTTCCCAGAAGAGCCGGGGGCGATTTATGCTTTCGGTCGTCAGGCGAAAGTTCCGCTCCTGGTGGGTTGGAATTCGGAGGAAGCGAGTTGGATATCTCTTCTGCGAGGTCAGGAGCCGACTCCGGTAAATTATGAGAAGGCAGTACGGGAGCAAATGGGCGATCGTGCCGACGAGGCGATGAAGCTCTATCCGGCATCAAACCGGGAAGAAGTCATCGCCTCCGCCACCGATCTAGCGGGCGACAGATTCATCGGGTACAGCACTTGGAAGTGGTTCGATCTGCACAGCAAGACTGGAGGCAGCCCGGTCTATCGCTACTTTTACACCCACCCGCGACCGCCGATGAGACCCGAGATGGGCAACGTCTCTGCCGGACTCGCCGGCGGAGTGGTCAGAGGGCAGAACGCGCCGGTGATGCCTCCGCCGCGAGGTGCCGTTCACGCCGCCGAGATCGAGTATGCGCTCGGCAATCTTCCTTTAGTCAAAACGTTTGCCTGGACTCCTGACGATTACAAGGTATCGAAAACCATGCAGGAGTATTTCGCCAACTTCATCAAAAAAGGCGATCCAAACGGCTCCGGCTTGCCGGTATGGTCTGTGGCAAATACGAAGAACGACGGAGGGAACGCCGCACTGATTATGAGGCTGGATGTGGATTCGCGCGCTGAACCGGACCGGAACCGTGCGCGGTATGAGTTTCTCGACCGGTTATCCGCCAAGCCGTAGGTTATTTTAGGACGCCGTGTAAAGTAACGTGAGTTACTCATAAGAAACGAGGAATTATTAAGAAGCCGCCGGTTTATCTCAAATCGACGGCTTCTTTTGTTTTTGAGTCAATAAAATTCATATTAAAACCTAACTTTCCCATTAAGCGCGTCTCAAAGAAGGTTTTTTGTAGAATTGTCCGGTTTTTTTCGAGAATCATTATAACTCTCTCCCTTTCAAATAGAGTCTAATTGAACACATAAGATAACGGCACAGAACGATGCCGATACGAATTAGGAGTAATAAAAATGAAAATGAAACAGACGTTAATTTTAGGAGTAATGACGCTTTTAATGGTTGGGCAGGCTTATTCTCAAACAGGACAGAAAAGAGAAGTTATGAATAACTTAGAACAAACTGAACGCTATACCTTCCAGCTAAGCGATAAGGTTACCCGTCAGGCAGTAACGTTCAAAAACCGTTACGGCATCACCGTTGCAGCCGATTTATATGTTCCTAAAAATCGCAGCAACGAGCGTTCGGCGGCGCTGGTCATTAGCGGACCTTTCGGAGCAGTGAAAGAGCAGTCCTCGGGACTTTATGCTAATGAACTGGCTGCCAGAGGTTTTGTAACATTGGCGTTCGACCCTTCATTCACGGGCGAAAGCAGCGGAGAGGTTCGGAATGTCGCCTCGGCTGATATTTATACAGAAGACTTCAGCGCAGCGGTGGACTATATCGGCTTGCTGCCTTCGGTTGACCGTAACCGCATCGGTGCTTTGGGAATTTGCGGCTTGAGCGGTATGGCAATTACTGCCGCGACAAGCGATACGCGAATTAAAGCGGTCGCCACGGCTTCTATGTATGATATGTCTCGCAGCATCAGCCGCAGTCATAAAGACTGTTACACATTAGAACAGCGCAAAAAGGTTATTGATTACCTAAGTCAGCAGCGTTGGACAGATGCGGAGAACGGTAATTATGCGCTTGGCTTACACGAAGTTCCGTTTGACGAGAACGGTAATCTGGTAAAAGGAAATCGTGTGCTTCCTGAAACGTTGCCCAAGGATGCAAATCCGGTTTTAGCTTCTTTCTTCGATTATTACCGAACGCCGCGGGGTTTTCACCCAAGGTCTATTAATTCAACAACAGCGTGGACTGCGACAACGCCAATGTCATTCTTCAATTTTCCGATGGCAGGGAACATTGAGCTGATTTCACCTCGTCCGATTATGCTGATTGCAGGAGAGAAGGCTCATTCTCGTTATTATTCTGACGATGTCTATAAAATGGCTTCCAAGCCGAAAGAATTAGTGATCGTACCTAATGCCGACCACGTTGATTTATATGACCGAGTGGAATTGATTCCGTTTGATAAGTTGGAAAGCTTTTTCAAAACGAATTTAAAGTAATATGAAATACCTGATTTTAATGACGTTTTCAGTGTTATTTAGTTTTGGCGGTGCTGCCGGTTGCGATAGAGATCATTCGGCAATGGTCTCTAACACCGACAACTCTAACAAAGAAATCAACGATACTAACCAGACAAAGGGCAGTAAGATGAAGATTAAAATCGGCTCGAAAACCTTTAACGCAACACTTTTTGACAATCGGGCGGCAAACGCTTTCAAAGCGATGCTGCCATTAACGCTGAAGATGGAAGAACTCAACGGCAACGAGAAAAAATATGATTTCTCGAACGATTTGCCGACCGATTCTTCCAATCCCAAAACGATCAACAACGGCGATCTGATGCTTTGGGGAAGCAATACTTTAGTGCTTTTCTACAAAACATTCCCGACGCAATACAGTTATACAAAGCTCGGACGGATTGACGACCCTTCAGGACTCGAAACCGCTGTTGGCTCAGGAGATGTGACGGTGATATTTGAATCGGAGTAATCACCGGGAGAATAAAATTATGAAAAGAATAACAATCGGACTGATATTATTCGCGGCACTTTTTTTAGCCGCCGGATGCAGCAATCAGCAATCAGCTAATCAGCAGTCTGCTAATCCGGAGAATGCAAAAATGGAAAAGACGGAAAACAAAACTGAAAACACGATTTTTCCGAAGGGCGAAAAAGCAGAGGCGGAAACTTTTACGGGAACAGTTTATGTTCAGCCGCTCGCCCCCAAAAACGAAAACAATAATTTTTCAGTCGCCAGCGTCACGTTCGAGCCGGGCGCGCGGGCATTCTGGCACAATCATCCGGCGGGACAGACTATCCTTGTGATGGATGGAAGAGGGCTTTATCAGGAGAAAGGAAAAGCCGTCAGACCGCTCAATAAAGGCGATGTAGTTCTTTGTCCGCCTGACACAGATCACTGGCACGGCGCATCTTCGACAAGCCAAATGACGCACGTTGTCATTACTAATTACAAAGGCGACAGTCAGGTAAATTGGTTAAAGCCGGTCACGGACGAGGAATACAAAGCTGAAGTTAAATAACAGCTTCCGAAAATCTTGATTGCAATAAAAGTTAGGGGTTAAAAATGGCAACGAATCAGAATGAATTTTTTAAAGGAAAAGTCGCTTTTGTCACCGGAGCGGGAAGCGGCATCGGACGCGCTACCGCGCTGGCGTTTGCACGCGAAGGAGCGAGCGTGGTGGTCGCCGATATTTCAGAACAGAGCAGCCGGGAAACAGCGCAGCTTGTTGAGGAACAAGGCGGACGAGCATTTGCGGTCAAGTGTGATGTAACTCAAGCCGAAGATGTGAAGGCGGCTTTGGATAAGACTATCGAAGAGTTTGATCGGCTGGATTTCGCCTTCAACAACGCCGGGATTGAACAACGCAATGCGGCAATCGCCGATTTTGAAGAAGATGAGTGGGAGCAGATTATAAATGTTAATCTTCGCGGCGCTTTCCTTTGTATGAAGTATGAAATTCCGCTGCTACTCAAGCAAGGCGGCGGCGCAATCGTGAACGTTTCTTCAGGTGCCGGGGTCATCGGAATCAAAGGAGGGGGCGCATACGCCGCTGCCAAACACGGCATAATTGGATTGACCAAATCGGCGGCACTAGATTACGCCGGGCAGAATATTCGCGTTAACGCCGTCGCCCCCGGATATATTGCTACTGCGATGATGGAACGCTTCACCGGCGGCACCGATGAGGGACGGGCGAAAGTGGTTTCAGAGGAGCCAATCGGCAGAATGGGAGAGCCTGAAGAAATCGCCGATGCGGTTTTGTGGCTTTGTTCAGATGCCTCTTCTTTTGTCGTCGGACACGCTCTAGTGATTGACGGTGGGCAAACAATCCAGTAACAAGCGACATTAACCAGTTCTTGCGAGCGAGAAAATAGAGATTTGTAAAAATAGGTATTAGGGAAAATCCTTAATACCTATTTCCATTTAATAATACTGAAGCGTGTGCGAAAACTAGGATTTTTGGACGGTTTGATTTTATCTGAACCATGTGCATGCTGAAAAGAACGTTCTTGAGACTGATATTAAAAACATTTAAGTGTCCGGTCCTCAGGATAAGATTCTGATAATACGCCTTATGTAATAAATTACTTGTAAGGAAGCGTCAAAAACACCTTGAAAAATGATACAGCTTAACACTGAATTTTAGGTGATATTAAGAATAAAATTAGAACTGTGCAAAAAGACTCCTTTTTGGACACCCTGCTATTTTTAGGGTACGCAGAAATTTCGAAAAGAGATTGATAGGTTATATATGCCATTAAGGAGTTGTTCACAAATTCGGCGGCGCGCTCGCCCGCCGCTTGTTTCAGGTTCATCGCTTTGATGTTGACATGCCTGAAAGGTTTCTCACAAACCTCGAAAATCACTTTTCCCAGATTTTCATTCCGCTGCTTTTTCAATCAGGTTTCCGAGCGCCTGAAACGGCGTTTCTTCAAGCGAATAGCGTCTTTGCAAGTAAAGCGGGCTGTTGTAGGCGAGCCAAACCCGACCGTCTTCGTCTTCCCACGCTAAAGCCTTAAGCGGCAAATCAATCGCCAGCAACGGGTATCGGTTCATCAGCGGAGTTCCGACTTTCGGATTGCCGAAAATCAAGACTTCGGTCGGTCGCATTTCGAGTCCCACTGCCAAAGCCGCCGCCGCGTGATTGATGCGCGCGAAAACCCGCATTCCTTTCGACGCGATTATCTTTTCGAGCTTGTCGAGCGTCTCGGCGACCGGGCTTTTGCTCGCTATTTCAATCAAACCGCTTTTCGGATTAATCTCTTCGTTCATTGAATTATCCATTAGTTTTTTCCTTCCTTCAGCTTTTCAACCCTTTGCAAATCGAGTTCCAGCACTTGGCGAACAGTTGAAAAGTCGGGGTTTCCGGCGAATGACGCGGCACGCCATTTTTTCTGCTGACGAAATTCCGACGCCCTTTGTTGAAATATCGGCGCGCTAGTTTTATCACTCAATGCTTAGACCGTTTTCAAGACTTAGTATTTCGGGCTTTTTCGGGCGACAGGGCGAGGAATGAAAGTTGTTTTGTGAACGGGAAAATTTTGCGATGGATTTTATTAAAGTGGAAAATCTCGACGCAGCGGATTCTCAAATCGAGCGAATTAAAATTTACGGAAACGTCCTTTCTCCCAAACAGGCAGGATTGCCGGACACCGGCAAGTCCCACGAAATTCGTTTTATTTTCAAGTGAAATCGGCAGCGGTTCTTTCTCAAAATTTCCGAGAGTTTTGTTTTTTTTGTTACAAACAAAAAAAATAATTTTTGAAAAAGTCGAAATTGTTCTAAACTTCCTTTCTATAATGGATGCCTTGACGAAACAGATTCGAGTGATGAGTGTTGACGACCACCCGCTTTTGCGCGAAGGCTTGACGGCGATTGTTAACAGTCAAACTGATATGACTCTGGTAGCCGAGGCGTCGAGCGGAAAAGAAGGCATCGAGCAGTTTCGCAGGCATCTGCCGGACGTTACCTTAATGGATTTGCGAATGCCGGATATGAGCGGCGTTGACACTCTGATCAGTATTCGCGGCGAATTTCCTAAAGCGCGCATTATTATCCTGACCACCTTTGAAGGCGACGTGGAGATCGGGCGCGCCCTCGCCGCCGGAGCGAAAGGCTATCTTTTGAAAAGTATGGTGCGCAAAGAACTGCTCGATGTCATTCGTCTGGTTCACGCCGGAAAAACGCGAATTCCCTCGTCGGTTGCCGAGCAAATCGCCGAACATTTCGGCGAGGAGCATCTGACGGCGCGCGAAATGGAAGTTTTGAAGCTCGTCGCCCACGGGAATCGCAACAAACAGGTGGCTTATAAACTCGGCATCACGGAAGAAACCGTTAAGGTTCACATCAAAAACATTCTCTCCAAACTCGAAGCCAACGACCGCACGCACGCCGTCACCATCGCCGTTCAGAGAGGCATCATTCAGCTCTAAATCTGCTTTCCTGAATCCTGTCGAAACTCCGGTTTTCAAATACCTCGAAAGAGTAGCCGGTTCGATACTCGGTTTAGGGATTTTTTCCTGCTCGAAAATCTTTATCATCTTAACTGTCGAAAAGTTTCAAACGATCAATTTTCAAACGAGAGGCGCGTTTTGCAAAGATTTTTTACGACATATCCGGGCGGAACTCCGGGCATCGGGCTACTGATTTTACGATCTGCGGCGGGGCTGGCGACCATTGTTTACGGCGTGATTCTGCTCAGTCGTTTGGACCGGGTGGCGCACGATCAATTTTCCTATGCGAGCCATATTGTTTTGAGCCTGATATTAATAGCGGGAGGCGTCTTTTTTATTTTGGGTTTGATGATGCCGCTCGCGTCTATCACGCTCGCCGCGTGCGAGCTGATCGCGGCATACGTCAGGCTGGTTTTGGTTAGTCAGCTGAGCGGAAGCAGATTCGGCTGGATAGCGCTATTGATTTTAGCGAGTATCGCCGTGGCGCTGGTTTTCTTGGGTCCCGGAGCTTATTCGATTGACGCGCTTCTTTTCGGTCGCCGGCGAATTATCATACCGACCTCTAAAAAATAAGATCGGGAACAAAAACCAACTCTAAAAAGCGGACTGGTCGAAACAAGAATGGTGAAGTTTGAGCAAGAGAAGCTAAAAAAACGGCTTATAAAGATTCTCAACTTTAGAGCGATGGTAAACGAGCTGATAGCGGCGCGGCGGATTGAAATGTAAGGAGGAGAAAAAAGATGTTGGCAGGCACGAAAAAGGCAGAAGATAATGGCGATTATGAAAATGCGGTCGAAGCGGGTAGGAGCCTGGGGGCGGGCAGGAGTTTTATTAAAGAAATTTTGCCTCCCGAATCGAACTTTGCAGGAATTGTCGGCGAAAGCGCGGCTCTGCGGCGGCTTCTGCAAGCGGTAGAGACAGTCGCCGCAACCGACGCGACCGTTTTGATTTTAGGGGAAACCGGAACGGGCAAAGAATTGATTGCCAAAGCGGTTCATAACTTGAGCCGCCGCAAATCGCGTCCGTTCGTCAAACTAAACTGCGCGGCTATTCCCGCCAGCCTTCTCGAAGCCGAACTTTTCGGACACGAGCGCGGCGCGTTCACGGGCGCGGTCAATCACCGCGTCGGGCGTTTTGAGCTTGCTCATCTAGGCACGCTCTTTCTTGACGAAATCGGCGATATGCCGCTCGAACTCCAGCCGAAATTGCTGCGCGTGCTTCAGGAACACGAATTTGAACGACTCGGCAGCTCACGCACGCAGAAGACGGACGTGCGAATGGTCGCGGCGACCAATCAGGATTTGCTCGATAGAGTTGAGATGAATGAATTTCGCCGCGATTTGTATTACCGCCTGAACGTTTTTCCCGTCAGAATTCCTGCGCTTCGAGAACGCCGCGAAGACATTCCGCTGCTGGCGAATCATTTCGCCCGGAAATTTGCCTCGAAGATGGGAAGGGAAGTTTTACCGATTTCTCGCGAAACGCTGAAAATTCTTCAGGATTACGATTATCCCGGCAATGTCCGCGAGCTGGAAAACGTCATCGAACGCGCCGTCATTCTGTCTGGCGATGACGGAGTTTTGCGCGTCGAGTTTTTGGAATTAAACGTATCGCCGGAAAAACAGCCTGGCAGCGACGGTCGGACGCTTGAAGATTTCGAGCGGCGGTTTATACTGCAAACTTTGGCTGAAACCAACTGGCGCATCGGCGGTTTAGGCGGCGCGGCAACGCAACTAGGCTTAAAGCGCACGACTTTAATCTCCAAAATGGAAAAACTCGGCATCTCGCGCCAAACCCCGCAGTTATTGTTCGCCTGAGTTAAATTATCAGGCGAATACATCCGTTGCCGCGCGCCGCGTCGAGCTTTCAAAAAACTGCTCGCGCAGTCGAACGCACCGTCAAGCAATATTTTGCAGGACATTCTCGACAAAACCGAAAGGCGCAATTGGTTTCTCTACGAATTCAGTCAGGACGGCAAAAATGAGCTTTAAGTTGAATTCCTAAAAGGCCAAACTCCAACAGCTGTCGGCGGGCTGAAAAAGTGAAGCTGAAGAATTATAAACGGCTTTCATTTTTTCTGTTCATTTTGCCGAATTCGTGCAGGCTTTTTACGCGGGTATAAATCTATCAACTGCCGGAATAAACTGCCGGAAGATTTTTTTATAAAGGCGACGTGATGAGGCACAACCAACTCAACCTCTGTTCCGTTTTTCGCGCGACTCCATATTTTCAACTCCGCGCCTATTTTTTGGGCGAACTCGCGCATTCCTGAAAGACCCAGGTGTCCTTCACGCCCCTCTTTTATGAAGGCGGGGTTAATTCCGCAGCCATTGTCGAGGATAAAAATTCGCAGGCGTTTTGGAGCGTATTCGATTCCGACCTCAATTTTAGTTGCTTTGGAATGACGAAAAGCGTTATTCAGTGCTTCGCGCCCGATTCGGTAAATCTCATCGTGGACGAGCGGATGAAGCGGGCGGTTTTCCCCCTCAATCGTTACCGTGAAATTAGCCGGATACGCCGCGTTTAAATCTTCGCCCGCGAGCGTTAACTCCTGTGCCAAATCCCTGTCAGGCACTGGTGAAGTGCGAATGTCCCAGATGCCACGACGACCTTCTTCTAGAACATCGTCAACCTGATCCAGCACTTTTTCAAGATTTTCCTTGGCACTCTCAGGCTTTGCCGGAAGCAGATTAGAGACTGCCTGCAAGCGCATCGTCATCCCCAAAAAACCTTGGAGCAAAGTATCGTGTAAGTCCTGCGCGATGCGCGAGCGCTCCGAAAGACGCTCTTCGTAAAGCAGATGAAGGCGCAATTTTACTTGATAAACGCGCCATTGGTAACCCGCTAAGACCAGACCGCCGAGCGCGGCAAGACAGAGCAGCAGAAACCAGTTCGTTTGGTAAAACATCGGGAGAATTTCAAATTCAAGACTCGCGCCTTGCTCATTCCACACACCGTCATTGTTAGCGGCGATAACCTGAAAACGGTATTTGCCGGGCGCGAGGTTTGTAAAAAACGCTTCGCGCCGTGTTCCCGCATCGCGCCATTGATTTTCGTAACCTTCCAGACGATATTTGAAGGCGACTCGCTCCGGTATCGAAAGGCTCGCGGCAGTGTAGTTAACCTGTATATTTGCTGTTCCCGCCGGAAATTTTGTGTTCGGCGCCGCTTGAAAAAATTTATCGTCGGCGACGACGGATTTAATAACGACCGGCGGCGGGACGAGGTTTTTTTCGATGCGCGCCGGATCGATCATCGCCAGACCGTTGTCGGTGGCAAACCACAATCGCTTGTCGCCTCCTTCGATTGCCGTCGAAACCGTGTAATTCATTTGCGGCGAGCCCGGCAGATTGTCCTCGAAATCATACAGTCGGTATTTGACGGCGTATTCGGGATTATCGTTTAACCGATGAATCTCATCAGCCGAAATATTGACGATTCCGTGAACCTCGTTGAGCCAAACATCGCCGTTTTCGGTGACGATGATGCCTGACACCGCGCCGAACGGTTTGCCTTCGGTTTTGACCGTATAAAATCTGTCGTTCTTGTAAAAAGCCAAACCCGTTTCGCCACCGAACCAGAAATTCCTATTGCGCCCGCGAATGACTTTGATTCGCCCGATCTCAATACCGTTCGCGCTCGTATAACATTGCACTCGCCCGCCGTCCAAAAAGCAGACTCGGTTTTCCGTGTAGCCGAGCCAGATTCTCTTTTGTTCATCCTCGAAAGACGCGCTCGGACCGCGATTCGGCAATCCGTCAGGAGCTTTGCGCCGCTCCCAAACGCCGTCTTTAAAGTAAACCAATCCGTCATCGCCGAGGTTAACCCACAAACCTCCGTCATTGTCGGCGCGAAAAACTTCCCACAAATAAGCTCCGACAGACTCTTTCGGTTGCGGGAAGAGTTTGAAATTTTTATCTTGCTGATGCCAAATTCCGCCGGTCGATCCCCACCAGTTACTTCCGTCAGCCGCTTGATAAAGAGAGGAAGTAAAAAATTGTGTCGGTTTCACATGCATCCATTTGATTTGCCCACCGGATAGATGCAGAAAAGCAACGTGCGACGCGGTTCCCGCCCAAATCTCTCCTCGTTCGTTAGTTGCCAGTACCAGCTTTTGAACCGATTCCGGCAAGCTAAAAGGAACGATCGGGCTGTAACGAAACCGGTCCAATCCCTTCAATGTGCCGACCCAGACATTTCCTTCACGATCCTCGAAAATTACGACCGCCCAATTGCCCGATAAACCGTCTTTTTCTTTAAAGGACTCAATTTGGCTGTCACCGAGTTTGTATTTTCCGGTTTTCAGCTGCTCCGGGAAGCGAATACGAGTGACTTCATTGTTCGCAAGCCACAAATCGCCGTTGCGGTCAAAAAGCATTTTGTAGGCTCCGGTCATGATTACGGGATTTTTCGCCGCCGACCCAGAAATCGAATCTTTAAGCGGAATAACCAAATCCTTATATCTGGCTGTCCAAATCCGGTCGTCTTTTGCTTGCGCAATCTCCGTGGCAAACTTGTCAGGCTTTTCCGATACCTGAAAGGTTTTTGAGCCGGGCGGCAAATAAACGATCGAATCTTCTTTAGAAACCCAGAGCGTTCCGCCGCGGTCTGTAAATAGCGTCTTGATGGTTTTAGGCTGAAAATTCCAGTCCGCGCCGATTGCGTCCCAACCCGCACCGTTAAATAACGCCAGTCCGTCCTGTGTGCCAGCCCATATTCTGCCGTCGGGCGTGCGGGCAAAGCGGTAAACCTGTGAGGTCGGTAATTCTTCAGGACGGGTGAAAAGCTTCAATTCTCCGTCTTTCAAAAATCCCAGTCCCGACGGGCGAAACGAAATCCACAAACCATTGTCCGGTGTTGCCATCAATGCATAAATATTGTAGGACGGCAGCTGCATTCCGTCAGGCGGCGAATACTGCTCAAACGTCACGCCGTCAAAGCGGAAAAGTCCGAGTGCCGATCCGATCCACAGATAACCGTCGGTCGTTTGTGTGAGTGCGCTGATCTGACTGGGCGCGCCGTCTCTGGCAGTCCAAGCGGTGTGGTGAAACTGGTTGATTGAGCGGTCGCGGTCGAGTCCGCAGACGGAAACGCACGAGCAAATCCCGAAAACACTCGTCGCCAGCGCGTAAAACAAGTGTTTCCAAATTTTCTTTCCCGTATTTATAAATTCTTTCCGCATTTCTTCCTTCTGATGCAATTAAACAACCACAGTTTCGGATTCATTCAGTTTTATTGCAAATCCAGAAAAGATCAACGAAAGAAACTTTAAAAATTTAAATTAAGGAGTGCCGTTGACGACAGTAAATTTGCAGAAAATCAAAGTCGCGCGCCAATCATCGGTCGCGGTTTGTTTTGAATATTTAAAGACGATGACAAATTTTTCGGGAAAGACTATTGATGAAAAACGAACGAACAATGAAGCCTCCCGATGACGCGGCTGAACCGAAAAAAGCCGCGTTGTCTTCGCAGGATTTAGCGACGGAATATCTCGCCAACGAGCGCACGGATGGGATGGGGACGGGAATCGCCGTCATCACGCTCGGCTTCGGGCTCGCCAAAGCGCGCGTCTGGCTCGGCGAATTTCTTCCGCACAGGTCGCCGAATGGCGGTAAAGAATTTCTTCCGCACCGGCATCGGAATGCTTTTATTCGACGGTTTGCTCGTCGTGCTGGCGGCGTGGCGCTTTTCAGTCGTCAACCGGCAAATCCGGCGCGGCGAGGTGACGGCAGACCGCTGGATGATTGTTTTGGTGACAATCGCGGTCGTTATTTTAAGCTGTCTGACGACGCTTTATTTGCTTCTCGGCGCGCGGGAAATGTAACTGAAACGAAAATGGATGTTCCGACTCGTCGTCATTTTCGTCAAAATTGTCGAAATGCCGACATCAAACGCTGCTTTTTCCTTCCCGATTTATGAATCCGCAGCGTTATTTGAACTCTTTTTTAAGGCTTTTTTGCGTCTTTCGACGGTTTGGCGGCGGTTGGAATGAAACTTGTTTGGAAACGAGAAACGGCGGAATTTTCGTGATGAAACCTAAAGGGGAGTGAAATGAGTTTTATTAACCGAACAACAGCCCACTGCCGAATCAAGGAAACGGGCGATTGAGTCGAAATTGCAAGACTTCTTGCCGTTTTCGGTTAAAGGCAAATATCAAAAAAGGATGGAAAGACTATGAAAAAACTGGAAGGAAAGATTGCTCTGATAACGGGCGGCACGAGCGGCATCGGACTCGGGACGGCAAAACGTTTCGTCGCCGAAGGCGCCTATGTTTACATTACCGGTCGCCGGCAGGCGGAACTCGACGCAGCAGTTCGTGAAATCGGCGAAAACTCGCGGGGCGTACAGGGAGATGTAACGAATTTGGATGATTTAGACCGATTATTCGCCACCATCAAAGAAGAAAAGGGAACACTAGATACATTGTTTGCCAACGCTGGGTGGGGCGAATTCGCAGCGCTCGGCTCGATTACCGAAGAGCATTTCAACAAAACCTTTGAGATAAACGTCAAAGGCGTCGTTTTTACTGCTCAAAAAGCCCTGCCGCTCTTAAAAGACGGTGGAGCGATTGTGATCACCGGCTCGATGGACAGCGTTTTGGGGCTGCCCGCTTTCAGCCTTTATTCGGCGACGAAAGCCGCTGTGCGCTCATTAGCCCGAAACTGGTCGGTTGATTTAAAAGAGCGCCGAATCCGAGTTAACGTAGTCAGCCCCGGCTTTGTTCCAACACCCGCTTACGATTACCTCGGCCTCACCGCCGAAATGCTGGAAGCGGAAATCATCAACATCCCTTTAGGACGTTTGGGAACGCCTGACGACATCGCGAAGGCGGTTGTTTTCTTGGCGTCGGATGACAGCAGTTATATAACGGGTATTGAGCTTTTCGTTGACGGCGGCGCGGCGCAGATTTAGGTGGTCGCCAAACGGTCGAACAAGCCGTGTAGACATGAAAGATTCGTTTGAGCGGAGGATTGAGATTTTATGAACAAAATAAAAGTCATTAAAAAGGGCGCAGCGAGGGAACCGGACAATCGGTTTAATTCGGTCGAAGAAAAATCGCCGCCCGAATCAAAAGGACGCGACGCGATTAGAACGGTTGAGAGTTGGGTGGACGACTGGCGCGCCCGCACCGAAAGCGAAACGCATCGCGCGTTCGCCGAATTGAGCGGTTTGAAGTTCAGCGATTCAAATCCGGCGTAAATTTTCAAACAGCGCTTTATAAAAATATGCAGCAGAGAAACGATTCGATGCCGGAAAATGCCGACGCAATAGAAAACGAAGCGAGCGAAGCCGAAATAGACGAAGCTTTGGAGGAAAGTTTTCCGGCGAGCGACCCGCCGTCGTGGACGCTCGGCACAGAGCATCGGAAAGAAAACTCCGGTCGTAAAGGCAAAGAGAACGAATGAGCAATTTTTCGGGCGGCGGAAAAGCTAAGAACGCCTTGAAAAACCGAGTTTAAGACAAGTGAACGATAAGAATTATAAAAATAAGGAACGGTGAGAATCATGAAAAATAAAACATTGCGGGCGGCTCTGTCAGCTTGCTCGGACGACGATATGATTAATGGGAAACAGCGAATGATTGCGCTGAAACGCCGTGACTTTTTCGCTTTGGGTTTGCTCTTTACGGCATTGACGTGGCTGGCGCCCGCTCCAATTTTCGGGCAAGCCGTCAGTCCCGTCATCAAGATCAACGAAGAAGCCGCCAAAGCCGACGTTACGGTACAAAAGCTGCGCGGGAATATCAGCGTCTTGATGGGGTCGGGCGGAAACATCACGGTGCTGACCGGAGCGGAAGGGAAATTAATGGTTGACGGCGGAATCTCCGTCTCGCGCCCGAAAATTCAGGCGGCGCTCGACCGAATAAGCGGCGCGCCGGTCAAATACCTGATAAATACTCACTGGCACTGGGATCACACCGACGGCAACGAATGGCTGCAAGGGCAGGGAGCGATTGTTATCGCTCAGGAAAACACGCTCAAGCGGCTTTCCGCCGTAACGCGCGTCGAAGATTGGGACTACACATTTCAGCCCACACCCGCTGCGGCGCGCCCGACCGTAACTTTTAAAACTGATAAAACGCTTGAATTCGGCGGCGAAACGGTCGTAATGAAAAATTACGGTCGCGGTCACACGGACACCGACACCTGGGTTTATTTCAAAAAAGCCGATGTAATGGCAACCGGAGATATTTTCTGGAACGGCGTTTATCCGTTTATTGATAACTCCACCGCCGGCGGCATTGACGAATTGATTCGCTGGACTAACGCTTCCTTGAAGCGCGTAACCGACAAAACGATTATCGTTCCCGGTCACGGACCAATCGGCACGCGGGCGCAGTTCGTCGAATTTCGGGATATGCTCGTCGCCATCCGCGAAAAGATCGCGCGGCTTAAAAAGCAGGGCAAAACCATTGACGAAACGGTTGCCGCCAAACCGACCGCCGAATTCGACGCCAAGTGGGGAAACTTTGTCATCTCCCCGGAATTATTTACACGGCTGATTTACGCCGGAGTTTAGCCGATTGCGGCGATTTTAAAAATCGGAACGGAAAGCTGATTTGAGGTGGAAATATGGAAGAAACAAAAACGGTTGAAAAGTCCGTGGCGGCCGATGCCCGTAACTGGTTTGCTATGGTCAAAGCTGAAGGAGAAGAGCCGATTTTTAAGGCGGGAGACGCGTTACGAATTTCAATGCGTTTTCCCATCGGTCATTTCCGCGTCCCGAATTACATTCGCGGCAAACGCGGTGTCGTCGAAACAATCATCGAACCAACGGCGGTCAATAACGAGGAAGAAGGCTATGGTCGGAACGCTGGACAAAAAAGACATTATTATCGCGTCGTCATCCCGCTCACGGAAGTTTGGGAAGATTATACCGGTTCAATGAACGACAACTTACGAATCGAGGTTTTCGAGACCTGGCTCGAAAGAATTGAAACCGAAAAGGAATAAGATATGAATACACACGAACACAATCATGACCATAATCACGACCATACGCCGATTGAGGAAGCGGGCGCCACCGCGCTCGATTATTTTGAAATTATGGAAACTTCGGTGCGCGAACTGCTGATTGAAAAGCAATTAATCGGACCGGAAGAAATCCGTCGGCAAATCGAAGTTTTCGATTCGCGCACGCCCGCGCTCGGCGGAAAAGTCGTCGCCAGAGCGTGGGTTGACCCAAACTTTAAAGTTCGTCTGCTCGCCGATGGACGCAAGGCTTGCGAAGAACTCGGCATCACCTTTTACGATGACACGTCGCTCATCGTCCTCGAAAATACTGACGCGATTCATAATCTGATCGTCTGCACGCTTTGTTCGTGTTACCCGCGTCCCGTTTTAGGGCTTCCGCCCGATTGGTATAAATTGAAGCCTTATCGGGCGCGGGCAGTCAGAGAGCCGCGCGCTCTGCTCAAGGAATTTGGCACATCAATTCCTGACAACGTTGAAGTTCGCGTCAGTGATTCGACGGCGATGGTGCGCTACCTGGTGCTGCCGCAACGACCGGAAAATACCGAAAATTTTACTGAAGAGAAGCTTGCCGCGCTCGTCACGCGCGACGCGATGATCGGCGTGATTCGAGTAAATCTCGATACTGCAAAAACGAAGGAGGCAGCGCAATGAATGAACTCGCAAATCTTTTAAGAATTCTGCCGAACGAAACCGGCGGTCAGGATTCTGCGCCGTTCGAGCGCGTCGAACACGAGCTTCATCCGTGGGAAAAACGCTGTCACGCGCTTGCGGACGTGCTGGATTTTCACAAAATCATCAACACCGAAGAAAAGCGGCGCGGCGTCGAAGCACTCGGCAGCAATCTGGTCGGAAAGCTCAATTACTACCAGCGGTGGATTGTCGTTTTCGCCATCATCCTTTTCGAGAAGGGAATTTTAACGCCCGACGAGCTAGCGAGAAAGATGGAAGAAGTTGAAGAGCGTCTGACCTTCGGCGATGAATTTGAGGCGGCTGAACACGTCGGCGCAAAGGAGAAAGTATGTTGACCGCCGCCGAACCCGCGCTGCAAACCAAAAGACAGGTCATCGGTCACGTCGTGATGTGCAGCGGTTGCTGCTGCGGCAAAGTTGAGCGCGGAAAACCGGAAGTCCCAATCGAATGGCTCAAAAAGGAATGGAAGGCGCGCGGGCTTTTGAAAAACATTCAGCTTTCGATCAGCGGCTGTCTGGGACCGTGCGATTTGCCGAATGTCGTTAGCGTTTCGAGTCCAACGAAAAGCGTCTGGCTCGGCAACGTCAACCGTTTTGAGCAATATGAAGCAATCGTGAACTGGGCTTCAGAGAGCAAAGCCGCCGGAACACTGTTGCCGCTTCCAGCCGAATTTGAACCGTTTCGTTTTGATCCTTTCTGTCGCACAAACCCGTTGGCAAATACAGCGAAAATCGGCAGAGGAATATTTTGAGTGAAGTATTAATCATCGGTCTGGCTTTGGGAATACGTCACGCGGTTGACCCGGATCATCTCGCCGCCATTGACGGCTTGACGCGCCTGCGCCCGCGCCGGACGAACGGAATTTATTTCGCGCTCGGACACAGCCTCGTCGTCATTCTGCTGGCGGTCGGCATCGGGCATCTCGTTGCCGAACGATTCGCTTTTTTAGGTCCGTGGACTTTGATTTTAATCGGCGCGGTTAATCTATGGCGTTTATTGCGTCCCGCGAAAGCCGGGCAGCAATTAAAACCGGCGCGCCCGCTTATCGCTCAGCCGTTTCTCTTGGGAATGCTCCTCGCCGCCGGATTTGAGACTGCTTCGCAATTGTCCGCCCTTATTATTGCTGGACAAAATAACCCGTGGCTTTTGGGACTGGCGTTTTCCGCCGGTATGGTTTTAGTGGACGGCATAGACGGATGTTTAACCGCCGGAACGCAGCGTCTTGCGGTTACGGGTCAGGCGAACGCCTTGAGAGCTTCTAAAATGCTCGGCGTGATAATCGTGATTTTCTCGTTCGGTCTCGGGGGCGCCGAACTCGCGGGTATCGAACTCGACCGTTTTATTTTTCCGCTGGGAATTGCGCTGTTCGCCGTCGTCATCGGAATCAGAATCTGGGCGCGGTCGAATCGTTCGGCGGGACAAAATGTCGGGACTCTCGATGCCTTAAATTCCGTCGAATGAGCAAGCAGAGGAGGAAAATAAATGGATATAGAAACACCGTCAATTCATATAGAAACTCTTAGCCATCCCGTTTCGAGTCGCGATCACTGGCAGGGAAATTTGACCGCGCCGGCGACGCTTTTGATGTACGGCGCGTATGAATGCCCGCACTGCGTCGGGGCGAATAAAATCGTTAAAGACATTCAACGCGAAATGGGCGAAAAATTATGTTTCGTCTTTCGTCATTTCCCGCGCGCCAATGTTCACCCGCACGCCGAAGCCGCGGCGGTCGTTGCCGAAACAGCCGGAGCGCAGGGGAAATTCTGGGAAATGCACGATACGCTTTTCGAGCATTACGACCGGCTCGACGGCGATCACCTGCTCCACTACGCCGAAGATTTTGGTTTGGATATGAACGAGTTTGACAGCGAAATATCAGAGCGGCTTTACGTTTTAAAAGTGCGCGAAGATTTAGAAAGCGGCTTAAAGAGCGGAGTCAGGGGGACGCCGACGTTTTTCATCAACGGCTTTCGGCATTTCGGTTCATACGAACAAGAAATTTTGCTTGCGGCAATCGGAAATAAAATTAAAAATTGAATAAAATGCAAAAGCGTTATGAAATTATCGTAATGAATTGCCAAGTGAGGAGAAAATGTCGCACAAGTTTTTCGATTTAACTTTTACGCCGTCGGTCAAACGGGCGCAGGAGCATTACGGCACCCGGCGCAATTACGAGCGGTTTGAAGGAGGCGAGCCGGATTTTTTCGGTTTGGGCGAAGAAGAAATTGAATTTATCAATGAGCGAGACAGTTTTTATCTAGCAACGGTCGGCGAAAACAACCAGCCGTATGTTCAGTTTCGCGGCGGACCGCTGGGATTTTTGAAAGTTCTCGACGCGCAAACTCTCGGCTACGATGATTTTCGGGGCAATCTGCAATACATCAGCACGGGAAATTTATCCGTCAACGACCGCGCGGCACTGATTTTGATGGATTATCCAAACCAAAGGCGCCTTAAAATTCTCGCCCGTGTCGAAATTAAAGACACCTCCGAAGCTCCCGAATTAACCGAGAAACTAAAAGTTCCCAATTACAAAGCGCGCATTGAACGTGCCGTCGTTCTGCACGTCGAAGCGTTTGACTGGAATTGCCCGCAGCACATTACGCCGCGCTATACGGCGGACGAAATACAAGTAATGATCAAGCCGCTTTACGAACACGTCGAAAAATTGGAAGCGGAAATCAAACGGCTCAAAGCGGAAAAGAATGAAAAATGACGAAGATTTTATGCGCCGATGTTTGGAAATTGGTAGAACCGCTTTAAAACGGGGCGAGGCTCCAGTCGGCTCTTTAATTGTAATAGGCGGGAAAATAATCGCCGAAGGACGCGAATCGGTCAAGACGAAAACCGACCCGACCGCACACGCCGAAATCGAAGCCGTGCGAGGTGCTTGCGAGAAAATGGGCGCGCTCAATTTACGGGAGGCGGCACTTTACACTAACGTCGAGCCGTGCGTGATGTGCGCTTTTGCGATTCGGCAGACGGGAATTCGCCGGGTGATTTTTGGTCTTTCCAATAACATGGTTGGCGGCGCGACTTCAAAATTTCCGGTTTTGACCCATTCGGATTTTCCAATGAAATATGACCCACCCGAAATCGGCGCGGGCATTCTGCTTGGGGAGTGCGAAAGCCTTCAGCGAGAATTTCGAGAGCTTCAGAAAGTCAAAAAATAAAACGGGCAGCCCGCGGCGGTAATTAATACTCTTCGCGTTCATATCAATCTCCTCTTCGCGCGGGCTTTTTGGGAGGATTTAAGGTGCCGAACGAAATCCGTCAGCTTTCGGGTCTGTCGGAACGAGCGAGCGAACCGGCACTTCAAATTTGAGAACCTGGTAATCGAGCGTCTGGTGAGCCGCGTTGACGAGTTCGATTAAAACTTTGTGCGAACCGGGGTTAAGACCGGTGATGGTCAGCGGCTCGCCGCTCGCGTCCAACCAGTGCCAGGGCGCGTCGTCAACAGTAATGTGAAGATGCCCGATGCGCGGCGAGACATCCAGAGCCGCCCGTCCGAAGACCTGCGCGATTCGCAGGTTTTCAGTGCGGTAGCGGATAACGACGCGCCCCACTGCCAAAGCTTCGGGAATCGGGGAATCAACGATCAGACGCGCCGGTTCCTGCGGAGCGGCGAGTTGGAAAACCGGAGCCAGATCGAAGAAGCTCCTGTTTTCAATCTCAGTGTTGCCACTCGCATTAGTTTTAACGTAAGAAGCAGAAACACTGTTTGATTGACCGGCTTTACTGGGCTGGATTTTGTCCGAAGCGGCAATGATGACATCTGTTACTGCTTTGGGGTCGGCGAGCAGTACGACATGACTGGTTGGCACTTGGGTGATTTTCGCCTTGATGTAGACAGCCATCTTTTCCTGAAGTTTCGGATTGACCATCTGGTCTTTCGTGCCGATGACCCACCACGAAGGTTTATCGCGCCAAGCAGCCCTCGTCACTTTGTCGGTCAGACAGCCGTTAAACCACGTGACCTGCGTCGCGGCAAGCCATTTTTGCTCGGTTACCGGCAAATCCGGCGCGAAATACTTCATATACGCGGCTTCAGACAGCGACAAAAATCCGCCCTCGTCCTTAATCACAGGAGCCGCCGACGGCGGAAACCCGGCTGTCACATCAACGAGCGACTGCCCGCTGTCCGGGGCTATGCCGGACACATAAACTAATCCTTTGACCTTCGGGTTGTTTCCTGCTTCGGTAATCACGACCCCAGCCCAGGAATGCCCGACGAGCAGCACCGGTTCGGTCTGCTGATTAATCACCCGGTTCGTCGCCGCAACGTCATCGGCGAGCGATGTCAGCGGATTTTGGACGGAAACGACGGTGTAACCTTTAGCCTGAAGCATCGGAATCACTTTGCTCCAGCTCGACCCGTCGGCGTATGCGCCGTGAACAAGCACGACGGTAGGCTTTTTAACCACCGAATTTTGCGCCGTAGCGACGGGAACTGCGGCGGCTAAGAACAGCAAGAAGACAGCGGTCAATAAACCGAAGCCATACCAGGAAACGCCCGAAGCGGTTGAAATTAAAACTAAATTTTTCATTTTTTTCTCTCCTTAAAATCTGTTTTTGCATGAACCTTTGCCTAATTTCGGTCTTCTGCGCTTTCACTTAGGAGCGAAACGAATTCGCCGAGGTTCCGGCGTTTTTCTCGACCGCCGGTTAGTTTCCATCGATCATCAAAATTCGGCTCCCTTACGCTCTCGTTTGAAACAACTTCCATTCCAATTACCGGGAATCTCAACCAATCTGAAAAAAGGGCGGAAATAAAAGGCTTTAATCGTCGCTGTGAACAACCTAAGCGACTTTCGGCAACAATTACTTGTCGGCATTCAGGCGCGCCGGGTCGCTATTTCGACATTTTTGAAAGATTTGTTCTTTGCGGATCAATCATAAAAAGGTTCGTAGCTGCTGATCCTAAGCGGGAACTGGATTTGCAAGAGAAAAACGAGTGAAACGATGATTCAGATTGCGATGATTCAGTTAATGCTTCGCCGATTACAATCTTTATGAGTTTTCAAACCGCTTCTAAGGATTAATGTCAAAATTGAGCAAAAGTTGAATTTTCGGGAGGAAACTTATGATTAACGAGCAGAATAATTTGAGTGAACAGGATTTATCAGCAGGCGAATTAGTTGACCAGGAACCGCTCGAACCTGTTGAAGACCCGTCGGTGCGCCTTGCCGGTTACAATCAAATACCGGATTTCGGCGACGACACTGAAGGCACGCTCCGGGAGGGAAACGAAAAATCTTCGGATGAATAGTTTTCGGAAGAATAATTGAGGTCTTCTAGCGCTCAATTCGGCGGCGCGGGCAGCAAAAAAAACATAAAAATTAAAAGCTAACACTTAAAACGCTGACATCAACGCCTTCGGATTTTAGAAATGTCGAAATAGCGACCCATCGCGCCTGAATGCCGACGATGAGCGCGTTGCCCACGGTCAATCCGGCAATCAAAGGCGGCGATGTAAAGCGTTGTATAAGGGACTTTTCCGGCGTTGGTTTTGATCGCGAGTCCGGTGGTATGCAAGTTGTTTTAGAAGCGGCAAGTGCTTTTTGCACGACAGAAAAATTCAATTCCGCGCATCAAGCGCAAAACTAAAAGGAGAAAATACAATGACGATGATTACAGCCAAAGACGGCGCGCAAATTTTTTATAAAGATTGGGGCACGGGACAGCCCGTGATTTTCAGCCACGGGTGGCCGCTTTCGGCGGACGCATTTGAAGACCAGATGTTTTTTCTGGCGGAACGCGGCTACCGCTGCATCGCCCACGACCGCCGCGGGCACGGGCGATCGGAGCAAACCTGGCACGGCAACGATCTTGACACATACGCCGACGATTTGGCGGCGCTCGTCGAAACACTCGACTTGAAAGACGCGATTCACGTCGGTCATTCGACAGGCGGCGGCGAGGTCACGCGCTACATCGGCAAACACGGAACCGCGCGAGTTGCCAAAGCGGTTTTAATCAGCGCGATCCCGCCGCTGATGCTGAAAACCGACCAGAATCCGCTCGGGCTGCTGATTGAGGCTTTCGACGATATTCGGAAAAACGTGCAGGCAGATAGATCACAATTCTGGAAAGATTTGAGCCTGTCATTTTACGGCTATAACAGACCGGACGCACAGATTTCCGAAGGAATACGGGAATCCTTCTGGCTCTGGTCAAGTTTAGCAGGTTTTCCGGCTTCTTATTTTGGCATCAAGGCTTGGTCGGAAACCGATTTAACCGAAGACCTCAAGCGATTCGATGTACCGACCTTGATTATGCACGGCGACGATGACCAGATCGTACCGATTGCTGACTCGGCGCTGCTTTCGTCGAAAATCGTCAAAGACGCAGTATTGAAGGTTTACCCTGGGTTGCCGCACGGAATGTGTCAGACGCATAAAGACCGGATTAATACGGATTTGCTTGAGTTTCTGGGAGAAGCAAAAGGAAGTTATCAAACAGCCTGAATCTCCTGCGCCTGAACACAAAGTTTTTCGTAATTTAAGTGTAGTCGGCGAATCTATGACGGGAACGATTTTTAAACCGCCGTTTACGCTCTAAACGATGCTCTTAAAAGTAAAAGCGTACGAAAACGTCTGGACACGCGGGAGCCGGAAGAGCTTGCCCACTCAAACACGGTTGCTTCCATCTGGCGCAACCGTACGGAGTTTATTAACGGTCGCGAGGAAATCATCGATTTTTAAAACGCAAATGGGAAAGGCAACTCGATTACCGACTCGTTAAAGAATTGTGGGGCTTCCGGGATAACTGGATAGCGGCTCGTTTTGAATACGAATGGTCGCGACGCTTCGGCAACCTGGTTTGGCAGTAACGGCAACGAGCTTTGCGATGTCGACGAAGAAGGCTTGATGCGGAGACGTTAAGCAAGGCTCAACGCCGCACTGATTAATCAATCTGAGCGGCGATTATTTGACGATACCGCGAAAATCGCTCAAGGAATATGGGGAAAAATAATCCCGCCGGTTAAATTCGGCGGGATTATTTTTTATCGACAAAAAATCTTTTTTTTTGTTCAGCTGAGCATTCGCAGAGATTCTTCCCAGAGGCGTTCTGCGTTTGCTTCGTCGAGCGCGAAGGGGGCAACGCCACTCATATCTACTGCGCGTTCGCTGACGATTTCCGCTTCGTTGCAGTCGAAAAAATAGCGACCGCCGATGCCTTCGACGAGCGGGGAGGAGGCAAGCAAAACGGAAGTAGCAGCTCCCTGCTCGGGCGTTTTAAAGTTCGAGGGCAGATTATCCAGGTCGACATCTTTGCCGCCGCGCCATTTTCTTAGGGTTTCGGCATCAACGTGCCGCTGAATATTTGTTAAAATCGAGACCTATCCCTTTTGTTTTCCGTCGCTAAAGGGCTCGCTCTGGGGAAAAGCATCGAAAATTAATGGCAGGAATTCCGGTTCTATGCCTCGTCCGGTATCAGACACTTGCAACTGGATACACGGCGATAGACGTCCCGTCTTTGCGAATCAACGTTCATTCATCGATGCGCGCGTTGCCTTTTAGCATTAATTCCCGCACAACAAGAAAACAATCTATGCCATTCGGGTGAAGAATGTTAACAATTCCTTTGCCCATTAGCTCGCTGCCCTCATAACTAAGCAGATACCCTCAGCTTACGTTTACGTCGGCGAAAACAACTTCGGAGGTGGCAATAAAGATGGCGTCAACCGCGTTTTCAAAAAGCTCGCGATACGTCTCTTCGCTAATTTGGGGTTTCTCATCCGTCACAAGCTGCTGCTTCGTCACCTCGCTAGGCTTGAATTTTCAATGTTTTGTTCCTAATTATTTTTTTATTGTGGTTTTCCTAAACCCGAAAAATCTTGCATTAATCGAAAATGCTTCCGAATTTACGCCGATTTAACAATTACTAGCAGAACATCACCTATTTGAGTAATGTCGAAATATAGTCACTGTTGTTGAAATACAGGCAGAAAATGCGTCGCCTTATTCGTTCCGAAACCATTCGTCAATAGGTAAAGCCCTTATATCTCGGACTCTTCCGCCAGTGATCGTCAGCGCGGAAAGAGTTGGTATGAAAGTTGTAACTGCATTATGTGAAACAAAATTTATCGTAATCGGCTAATCCGCATTCAATAAGTACTGAGGTTGTAAATCAAGATGAACGATCAAAAAACGGAAGTAAAGACTAACAGTATCGCCGAAGCTAACGGCAATTCTGGTTCTGAATATTTCGGGCATGAACAACCGAAACTCGGAAAACGGGCCCGTGAAATACAGCATTTCGGAGAGGTAATGAAACGCCTGCGAATCGGTTTATCCGATGATGTCAGGTCACAAAGCGTCGCTGAATTAAATCAAATTTTAGCCGACTCAATGATGCTTCGGGATCTTTATAAAAAACATCACTGGCAAGCGTCGGGAATCACCTTTCGCGAACTGCATCTTCTCTTCGACAAGCATTATGAAGAACAGGTCGCCCTTGTTGATGCGCTTGCCGAAAGAATTCAGATTTTAGGCGGCGTGTCGGTTGCCGTTCCGCAGGACGTTGCGGAGATGACCCAAATTCTTCGTCCGCTCAAAGGTCGTGAAGAGGTTCCGGTTCAATTATCACGCCTTTTGGAAGCTCATGAAACGATTTTAATCGAAACCAGAGCCGCAGCGGGGAAAGCAGCGGCGCGAGGCGATGACGGCACGAATGATCTTTTGGTTAGTAGCGTCATCCGCACCCACGAGCAACAGATTTGGTTTTTATCGGAACATCTGATCGACGAGCCCCTCACCGAAGCCTCCTGACACGGGAAGCCCAAAATAGCGCGTCATTCAAAAAGCCCGTGAGGCAATACATCAGTAGTAATTAGCAGAAAACAAAAATTTAGCGGTGTCGGAATCTCGTCTCCTGGTTGAAATATAGAGATGGAATTTGCCGCCAAAGGCAGAAATTAAAAATATTAGGGAGAAACTATGAACGATCAAAATACAATCAACACGAACAAGCCTTTACTCGATCCAGCAGATGCAGTGATTCTGCTGCTCGACCATCAAGCGGGTTTGTTCCTAACCGTTAAGGATATCGGCATAACTCAGCTACGGACGAACACAATTATGCTGGCAAAACTGGCGACGTTGCTGGATGTACCAGTTATTACGTCCGCTTCGGTTCCCGATGGTCCGAACGGTCCCCTGATGCCCGAAATTCACGAAGCTGCGCCGCACGCCGTTTTTGTGCCGCGCAAAGGAGAGATCAACGCCTGGGATAATGAGCTCTTTGTCAAAACCGTGCGCGAAACGGGCAAAAAGACATTGATTATCGCCGGCGTCTGGACGAGCGTCTGCGTGGCATTTCCGGCGCTTGATGCTCTGGCGGAAGGTTATAGGGTATACGCCGTGATGGACGCTTCAGGCGATCCGAGTGAGTTCGCATCGAGGGTTACGCTCGCCCGCTTTACGCAAGCCGGCATTGTTCCTGCTAGTGCTAACGGAGTCATGTGCGAATTCCAGCGCCATTGGAATCGGTCGAACAACGCCAATTGGGCTGAGCTTTATACAATGGTCGCTCCGAATTACCGCGCTGTCATGGAAAGTTTCCAGAAAGCGCAGGAATCCGTTACACCCACCGCTTAACGAAAGCCCTGTTTACGTAGGGCAATCGACGGTTTCGCTACATTAAACCCGTCGATTGCCCTGCCGGAAGCAAGCACAGACATAGATGGAGGCAGAGGCGCGCCTTATGCTGGATGATGATCAAACAACTGCACTGGTGATCGAGCACCAAGTCAAAAGGGGGTTTGAGGAGCGCTACAAAGAATGGCTATCGGAAATTTTTAAGGCTAGCAAAACATTTCCCGGCTATCTCGGAAGAGAGGTTTTTCCGCCTGCGGGCGCCCTCAAGCCGTACATCATAATCGTTCGCTTCGCGACCGAACGCCACTTACAGCAGTGGCTCGATTCTCCAGAGCGGAAGGCTTTTATCGAGAAAATGGAGGATGCATTAGAGGTTGGCGACAAGACTTTCGTTAAAGCCGGGATCGATGTCTGGTTTACGCCAAATGATGCGCCGAACAAGCCGCCCGCTTATAAACAATTTCTGCTGACGGCTGTTGCTATTTATCCGCTGTCGCTGTTTATCCCGCAGCTTCTGTCGCCGCTCTTTAAAACCGCTCCGGTTTTTGAAAATTTATTTGTGCGGGGTTTGGTGGTGACCCTTGTTCTGGTCGGGCTGATGACTTACATCGTGATGCCGCGCTTAACGCTCTGGCTGCACGATTGGCTTTTCAGGCAGGCGGCAGAGAATAAATGATGAAGCAGACTCGACGAGATTTTATTAATGCCAATTTGCTTACCGTGATTTCCGGGGCTTTAGGCGGAACTATCAGAGGAGGATTTATGAATTCGGAAAATGGAATGACAAACGCGGATTTAATCATTATCAACGCCAAAATCGCCACGCAGAATGAACGGCGCGAATTTGCCGAAAGCATAGCTATTAAAGACGGAAAGTTTATTGCTGTCGGGCAAGAACGTGAAGTCATGCGTTATAAAGGCGATAAAACCCAGATTATTAACGCGAATAAAAGAACGATCATTCCCGGTTTGAATGATTCTCACACGCACCCCATTCGCGGGGGACTCAATTACAACATGGAGCTTCGATGGGACGGGGTTGATTCATTGGCGGACGCTTTGAACATGCTCAAAACTCAAGCCCGCAACACGCCTGCCCCACAATGGGTCAGAGTTGTCGGCGGCTGGACGGAGTTTCAATTCAAAGAGCGAAAAATGCCGACTCTGGAAGAAATCAACGCTGCCGCTCCCGACACGCCGGTTTTTATTTTGCATCTTTACGACCGCGCATTTTTAAATGGGGCTGCGCTGAGAGCAGTTGGCTATGCCAAGGACATGCCAAATCCTCCAGGTGGTGAAATCCAGCGGGACAAAAACGGTAACCCGACAGGGCTTTTAACCGCCAGACCGAACGCCAATATTCTTTATTCAACACTAGCGAAAGGACCAAAACTGTCATTCGATGACCAGATAAATTCGTCGCGCCAGTTTATGCGCGAGCTTAATCGTTTGGGCATCACGAGCGTGATCGATGCGGGGGGCGGTTTTCAAAATTACCCGGACGATTACAAGGTTATTGAACAGCTTCATCAAGAAAATCAATTGACGACGCGCTTTGCTTATAACCTTTTTACCCAAAAGCCCAAAGAAGAATTACAGGATTTTAAGCGCTGGACAAAGCTGGTCAAACCCCGTCAAGGTGATGACTTTTATCGTCATAACGGCGCTGGCGAAATGCTCGCATTTAGCGCTGCTGATTTTGAAGACTTTTTGGAACCTCGTCCGGATTTGCCGGAAACGATGGAGGATGAACTTTACCGCGTAGTTAAGCTTTTAGCCGAAAACAATTGGGCTTTTCGCCTGCATGCGACCTACGACGAATCGATCACCAGAGCCTTGAACGTTTACGAGAAAGTTCACCGTGAAGTACCGATTGATAAATTAGGCTGGTTTATCGATCACGCCGAAACGATTTCGGATAAAAACATTGAGCGCATTAGAAAACTCGGCGGCGGAATTGCGATTCAGCACCGAATGGCTTTTCAGGGCGAATATTTCGCGAAGCGTTACGGCGAAGCTCAAATAAAGCGAACGCCTCCGATTAAAAGGATGCTTGAACTCGGTGTGCCCGTGGGTGCGGGAACCGACGCGACTAGAGTCGCCAGCTACAATCCATTCGTTTCTCTTTACTGGCTCATATCGGGGAAAACCATGGGAGGCTTGCAAATGTATGACGAATCGAACCGGCTCAACAGGATGGAAGCGTTGCGTTTGTGGACAGTTGGGAGTAGCTGGTTTTCAGGCGACAGCGGTGTAAAAGGTTCGATCGAAGTTGGACAGCTTGCCGATTTAGTCGTTCTTTCAGCAGATTATTTCACAATTCCCGAAGAACAGATTAAATCGCTTGAATCCTTTTTAACGATTGTCGGCGGCAAGATTGTTTACGCGGAAAATGAATATAAACAGTTCGCACCGCCCGTATTGCCGATCAGCCCGTCGTGGTCGCCCGTCAATAATTTCGGTGGTCATCACAACCAAAATCCGAAATCATCTACCGCTGAAATCCTATCCGGTTCGCATAATCACGCAATGTGCGGGCTGAATCATGACTCAACACTAGAGCCGCGTCGAAAAGGTACAGCAAGTTTTGACTTGTTTAGTGATTTATTTGGCGGTGCGACTTGCCCTTGCGCTTTCTAAGGACAAAAAAGCCCGAGGATTATAGAGAAAAGTAAGGCAGGACGAATAAATGGAACAGGTCGAAAAACACAACACTATTGAGCCGCTGCCGGTGCTACTGCTGGTTTTGACTGTGACTACTGGCTTGCTAGATGCGGTCAGCTTTCTAGGTTTGGGCAGAGTGTTTACGGCAAACATGACGGGGAACGTCGTGTTTCTGGGCTTTGCGCTCGGCGGCGCGCCTGGTATCCCCGTCGCTAGTTCACTCACGGCAATTGGCTCGTTTGTTCTTGGTGCAGTTATAGGCGGGAAACTGGGCAAAAATTTCGAGGGCAAGCAAATGCGAAAATGGTTTTTAGCCGTCGCGCTGATCGAGTCGGCTTTGATTATCGGCGCAGGCTTCATCTCGCTCGGTTTCGACATTGAACACCGCACCTCTGCGTTTCAGCTTTACGCGGTAATCGTGCTGACGGCGATAGCGATGGGGCTGCGCAATTCAACGGTCAAGCAAATGAACGTTAAGGACATGACCACGACGGTTTTGACCTTGACCTTGACTGGTATCGGCGCGGACTCCTCCCTAGCGGGCGGAAAGAATCAGAATTTCGCGAGGCGGGCTGGCTCCGTGATTTTAATGTTTGCGGGGGCGGCAATAGGCGCCCTGTTGCTTTACCGGAGCGGAGGGATCTCGCTTCCGCTCTTCGTTTGCGGCGCGTGTGTTCTTTTCGTCACTCTAATTTACGTTGCGCTTCCATCTTCTGCGGTCATGAGAAACGGAGAGCCGGCAAAAACGAAATAACTGCGATTATGCAGGAGCGTGAATCACATAAAAATTTTAGTTTTTTTCGAGACTTATTATGATTCAGGAAATCTGGCATTACATTTTTTATTCGGATATGGGAAACGATTTTAATAATGCCGCTCTGCTGATTTTCCGGATTTTACTTTGTCTCCAAATGCTACGCGTTCATGGCTTGAAAAAGTTTGGTGAAGGCGGCGAAGTCGTGCCGAACCCTCTTGGACTTCCGGCAAAGATTAACAATGCGATTGCCGATTTTTCCGGCATAGTTGCGCCGGTTTCGGTCGCTTTCGGTTTTTTAAGCCGTTTAGCAATCGTGCCGATTTTAGCGGTGACCTTAACCGGATATTTTGTTGTTCATCGCAAAGACGCTTTGAGCGTTCGGGATGTGCCATTTATGTATAGCCTGAGTTATCTATACATTTTTCTGGTCGGAGCAGGCAGTTTTTCGGCAGATTTTTATTTGTCCCGAATCTTTTAACGCGAAACTGATTTTATCAGGATATTTAGGTGATCTTTGGAAAAGGTCTCACCCGAAAGCATGAGGAAAAAGCCGCTATTATTGATGGTTTCAAAGGTTTAACTTTTCCGTATTCTTTATTTAACGGTTGGTTAAACCCGAAAGGAGAAAAGTAAATGTTACAGGTAATCAAAAGTAAAGAGAGAGGACATGCCGATCACGGTTGGCTCAACACATATCACACGTTTTCGTTCGCTAATTATTACAACCCTGAAATGATGGGATTCAGGAGTCTGCGAGTGATCAACGAAGACCGGGTAACTGAAGGACAAGGCTTCGGCACGCACGGACACGAAGATATGGAAATTTTGTCGTATGTCGTCAAAGGAGCCATCGCGCATAAGGATTCAACCGGCGGCGAAGAAGTTCTGCGCCCCCACGAATGGCAGAGAATGACCGCTGGCTCGGGGATCAGGCACAGCGAATACAACCCGTCGAAAACGGACAAACTTCATTTTTACCAGATCTGGATCCTGCCGGAGAAAGACGATCTGGAACCGGGTTATGAACAGAAGATGTTCGCGCCGGAAGAAAAAAGCGGAAGTTTAAAACTCGTCGCATCCAGAGATGCACGCGACGGTTCATTGAAGATCAACCAGGATGTTTCAGTTTTCAATTCGATTCTCAAAGCTGGGGAAGAAGTTTCATACGATCTGGCGGAAAAACGCTACGGCTGGATACAGATAGTCAAAGGCACGCTTGAGATCAACGGTGAAAAACTGAGTGCCGGTGACGGCGCGGCGATCAGTGAGGAAAAATCACTCAAGATCAAAGCGCTCGAAAGCGAAACAGAATTTCTTTTGTTCGATTTGGTATAAGCGATTGATGTTAAAGAGAAGATCGGCTCAATACCTATGTTCTCTTTAACAGGTTTTCAGCAGCATCAAATTTTTATTTTATATTTGAAGGAGAAAACGGAAATGACTAAAGTGGCGATTATTTATTACAGCCAGACTGGAACAACTCATAAACTGGCGCAGGCGGTCGAGGAAGGCGCGCGCCTAGCCGGGGCGGAGACTAGGCTTTTACGGGTCAAAGAAACGGCGCCCGATGAAGTTTGGGGAAACATTCCGAAATGGAAACAGCATATTGAAGCAACTTCGGATGTTCGAGAGGCGACCAATGACGATCTGGAATGGGCTGACGCCATCGTTTTCGGCACGCCGACCAGATATGGTTTGCCATCGGCACAATTAAAGAATTTTATTGACCAGACCGGCGCGCTTTGGGCGAGAGGCGCGATGACCAATAAAGTCGGCTCGTCCTTTACGACAACGGCGACTGCACACGGCGGGCAGGAAGCGACGATTCTAACCTTGAACACGATCTTTTATCACTGGAATATGTTGATCGTCTCTCCCGGATACGTCGAAGCCAGCCAGTTTGAAGCAGGCAACCCGTACGGGGCGTCTTTTACGTCGAACAACGCCCAAGCGGATCCGGACGAAGTAGCATTGACTGCGGGAAGGCTGCAAGGCAGGCGCGTAGCGGAAGTTACAGCAAAGTTTATCGGCGAATGAGAAAATAGCTTATGTACATTGCCTGATTCATGCACAAAACCCTTTCTACCCAGATTGTGATTTCCGACTCCTACCGTTGACAAGGTCGCTACATGTTTGCAGGAATTGGGTTATGCAGCGGAACGCATTAAGAAGGAGCGTTTTGGTCCAACCAGAAACTGAGCCGTATGTACAAATAGGAGGAGCGTAGTGCCTGAGGAAATTAATCATAGTCGACGCCACTTTTTGGGTATAACGCTTATGTCTATTGCTGCCTCGCAGCTCGGCATCGTCGGTTGCGAAATGCGGGAGACGGGGTCTGCCGCGCTGCAATTGCCCGTCGAAGGTGAGCTTCCTTCTCTCGGAAACGTTACCGAATGGCTAAACTCTGAGCCGTTAAAGACGGAGAATTTGCGCGGAAAAGTCGTTCTGATCGACTTCTGTACCTATACCTGCATCAATTGGCTGCGCCAACTTCCCTATGTGCGTGCGTGGCACGAGAAATATAAGGATCGAGGCTTAGTGGTGATCGGCGTGCACACGCCTGAATTCGAGTTTGAGAAAAACCTCGATAACATTCGCCCGGCGCTAAAGGATATGAGGATTGATTACCCGGTTGCCGTCGATAACGACTATGCGATCTGGCGCGCTTTCGAGAATCAATATTGGCCTGCTCTCTATTTCATTGATAGACAAGGACAGATCCGGCATCATCACTTCGGTGAGGGCGAATACGAGCAATCGGAAAGGATCATTCAGCGCCTTCTGGATGAGACTAAGACCAGTAGTACCGATCAAGGAATAGTTTCGGTCAATCCCATTGGTATTGAGGCGCAAGCTGATTGGGGCAATCTCAAGTCTCCGGAAAACTATCTCGGTTACGGGCGCACCGAGAATTTTGCTTCTCCCGGCGGATTGGTTGCGGAGAAGAATCACATTTACTCGTCTGCCGAGAAACTGAGCCTCAACCAGTGGTCTCTATCGGGCGATTGGACGGTAAAGAGACAATCCGTTTTGCTTAACAACCACAACGGAATTATCGCGTGCCGCTTTTACGCCCGAGATCTTCATCTGGTTATGGGACCGGCAGCGCGAGGAACTACCGTCCGATTTCGCGTGACTCTGGATGGTAAGCCTCCGGGTTCTGCTCACGGAATCGACGTTGACGAACAAGGTAACGCTACGATGACTGAACAGCGGCTTTATCAGCTCATACGACAACCAAAGCCAATCGCCGATCGAGGGTTTGAAATCGAGTTTCTCGATCCCGGCTTAGAGGCTTTTGCCTTCACTTTTGGATAAACCGCGGCAGGTCGAAATCCAATAAAAGAGGAACATGTGAAAAAACTTTTGATGTATGAAGCTTAAGAATTTCTGCGACGAGGCTATAACAAAAAAAAGCTGATAACGGTCGAGGCACAAATCGCCAGCAGTCCGGCAATTGCATCAATTGAGTTTAATAAAGTTTTATAATTGAAACGTTTTATAACTGTGAATTTAAAAACAAAATATAAAATAAAGTAAGGATATAACATTGATTATGAAAGCGATTATTTTAGCCGCCGGTTATGCAACCCGTCTTTACCCGCTGACGCTAAATAAGCCGAAGCCGCTGCTTGAGGTCGGGGGCAAACCCATGATCGAGCATGTCCTGGACAATCTCAAACCCATACAAAATATCGACCGGTTTTATGTAGTCACGAACGACAAATTTACCAGACATTTTGAAGGCTGGGCTGATTGCTATTCCGAAACAGCTAAGGATATTGATCTCGCTATTATTAACGACGGAACGTTTGATGATTCTAATAAATTAGGAGCTATCGGAGATGTTCATCTTGTCCTTAAACAGGAAAAAGTTGATGACGATATTATAGTCGTAGCCGGGCACAACCTGTTCGGCGAAAGTTTAGAAGAGTTCGGAAAATCATCTCTCAGAAAAAACGCGCCCCTTTTAGCCGTCTATGATGTTGGAAATCTCGAAGAAATTAAAAAGTACAACTGGATTGAAGTAGATGAAGACGGACGCATCGTTTTCTTTGAAGAAAAACCGTTAAATCCGAAGAGCACCCTCACCGGAATTGCCCTTTATTATTATCCGAAGTCAGCCCTGCACTTTATTGACCAGTACATAGCTGAAGGAAACAATCCGGATCAGCCGGGCAGACTCGTCGAGTGGATGCATACTCTCACTGACTTTTATACATGGCGGGTTCCAGGGATTTGGTACGACATTGGGTCAAAAGAAAGTCTGGCAGAAGCAAATCGTGTCTTTAGTCATCGATATGTTTAATTAATAGGCGTACGGCCCAAATCGATTCAAGAGCTTGAGAAATTCCCGAAAACCTAGTAAAAGCAATTAATTATGAATCTCGGCTTACAGTCATCCGCCTACCCCGCGGCACAGGCGGTCTCGCAGAGGCTGGAAAAGTATTTCGCAAGGCATGCCGAACTGTCAGTTAATGAGAATAGTCATGAGTCGGCACCCGTTCCCGACACTCAAACGATAGAGGCGATAATAGATACGGCATTCTGGGCAAGTTTGCAGCGAGAGGAGGGTTATGCCCCGAAGATCTCGCTGGCGTATCTGGCGCCGGAACGCGCGAACCAGCCGATGTTGTTCGAAGAATCCCTGCCGCTCGACCCGCACACGCTAATTAAGCTTTCACCCGCGGTGGAACGCCCGAGTATTTATTTGGGCATTTGGCGCAATCAGCAAAATCAATTGGTCGTTTGGGGCTCGACCCGCAAAGTGCCGCCATACTGTTTCGTGCTGGAAGTCGTCGATTCTGGCTTGCTCGTCGTCAAAAACCGCCGCGGCGCTGATTCCGACAAATTTGCCAATGTGCTGATACTATCCGGTGAGCAGATAAAGGAAATCGACGAGAAAGGGACCAGTCTTTCAGATTGCCCTCAGATGCTCTCTTCAATGTTGAGCTTCGGGTCGTCTGACTATGTAGATAACCGCGTCAGTGTTCTCATCCGGCTAGCCGTTTCGATGCGCAGGCATAACCGGGGCGGTTCTCTGCTCGTAGTCCCGCAAAAATCAGAATCATGGAAGGAATCAATCGTTTCGCCCGCGCGTTATTCGGTGATGCCTTCTTTTACCGGGCTGTCCGAACTTGTTCGTCAGGAACCGGGTGAAGCTGACAAACGGCTGCATCAGGAACTGCTTTTCGACGCGGTCGAAGCCGTCGCCGGACTGACGGCTGTTGACGGCGCAACGGTTGTTAGCGATGAATACGAGTTGATGGCTTTCGGGGTTAAAATCAAATGGCGTGACAGCTCTCTTCAGGTCGAACAAATGATAATTACCGAGCCCGTAACCGGCAACAAGCCGACGGTCGTGCATCCGGTTCAATTCGGGGGCACACGTCATCTCTCAGCCGCGCAATTCGTGCAGGATCAGCCGGAATCGATCGCATTGGTCTCATCGCAGGACGGGAGGTTTACGGTTTTCGCCTGGTCGCCCTGCGAAAGAATGGTTCACGCACACCGGATTGAGTCGCTGCTTCTATAAAACAATGAGGTTTTATAACCGCTCGAGTTGCGGCATAAAACCCAGTTATATGCTTTTTGGCATAATTAATAAAAACATGAAACAATCTCAAAACTGATAAATTTTAAGACTTTGCTGAGGTGAATATGTCAGAGAAGAAAAGCGTCATGTTAATTGGTTTGAAACCGACAGTAATCGATTTCTCAAGCCCGGAATTTGCGAATTCGCCCGGTTTGGATGCCAGCAAGATACAGGCAGGGCTCGACAAAGCTGAGCAGGACTTAAAGCGTCTCGGCTACGACATAGAAATGTGTTTGACCGATACGGGCGAAACTGCTGAAG
>JAESGR010000302.1_pt1 | contig 52907 bp, 50 predicted proteins | sample 9269771 | NCBI WGS metagenome assembly JAESGR01 (sample SAMN15739572, study PRJNA653492) | algae metagenome | isolation source: Chroococcus sp. CMT-3BRIN-NPC107 and co-occurring heterotrophs from well... | place: USA: Clark Mountains Wilderness, California | collected 2010-04-18 | reverse complement strand
CGGCATCCATCTGATGCTGCTTGCCGATCTTCGGCATGCCCGACGAGCCGACCATCTGGGTCAGCGAGTCCATGACCGCGTCGAGGACGGGCACGCAGGGTACGTTCAGCTGCTCGCAGCGCTCCTGCAGGATCTGGCGCAGGTCCGGCGAGATCAGGGTGAAGATCACCATGCCCGGCAGCATGCCGATGATGGAGAGCACCTTCTCCAGCTGGGCCCGGGTCCGCACGAAGAACCAGACATGCTCGACCGGGACGACGTCCTCGAACTGGGACACGGCCGCGCGCGCGACGGTGGTGACCGTCTCGCCGGTGCTGTCCGAGATCAGATGCAGGTGCAGACGCACGATGCCCTCCCAGCCTTCGAGCTTGTGGAGAAGCGGTGGACGGTTTTCTTGGCGGGACGAGCGCCGCTGCCTTCGCCCACCATCAAGCCGTCCATCCACCGTACCCAAGAGATTCGACACCCATGGGGAAGGCTTCGCGGCCCTTCCCTGGCACAACCACGATAGCGCCGATCCATCCCCACCATCCACATCTTAGCTGCAGCGTCGGAAGCCATTGGAATGCTGAAGCTTTTCATGACGCTCCACGCAAGGATGCCCAGACTCTCGACATGCCGGCCAACCAGCGTACAGCCGGTGGGCGGTGCCGGGACAGTCTCGCTCTCCCGGTCCAGGGGGCCCCTACAACCACCACAGCCACCTTTCTTTTTGGGAATCCATCTGAAAGAGATAGGAAGACTCCTGATAGAAAGAGCTGTGGAGAACTTCGAGCTTGCAGGTTCCACCGGGACAGAAACGGCTGATCAGGACGCTGAATGGCCAAGAGGTCGATCGGCCGCCGTTCTGGCTGATGCGGCAGGCAGGCCGTTACCTGCCGGAATATCGCGCGATACGTAAAGAAGTTCCGGACTTTCTCACCTTATGCTATAGTCCCGACCTCGCCGTCGAGGTCACGCTGCAGCCGATCCGCCGTTACGGCATGGATGCGGCCATCCTGTTCTCGGACATCCTGGTCGTTCCGGATGCACTGGGCGTGAAGGTCGCCTTCCAGCAGGGAGAGGGTCCTGTCCTGGAGCCGATCAGGACGGTGGAGGCGCTGGATCGATTGAGCCTGAGCGGCTTTCACGATCACCTGACACCGGTTTATCGGACGCTGAGCCGGCTGAGGCAGGATCTTCCGCAGGAGACCGCGCTGATCGGCTTTGCAGGCGCACCCTGGACGCTGGCCGCCTATGTCGTGGAGGGCAGCGGGTCGAAGGATTTCGCCGTGGCCCGGACGCTGGCGCGGACCGACGAGCCGTTGTTCCAGCGGCTGATCGATCTGCTGACCGATGCGATCATCACGTTCCTGGACCGGCAGGTGCAGGCGGGGGCGGAGGTGCTGCAGCTGTTCGACAGCTGGGCGGGCGTTTTGCCCGAGGACCAGCTGGAGCGCTGGTGCATCCGCCCGGTGGTGCGGATCATCACGGAGCTGAGGCAGCGTCATCCAGACGTGCCGGTGATCCACTTCCCCAGAGGCGCCGGGCTCTCGCTGCCGAAGGTGGCCGCGGCCGTGAACGCCCAGGCGATCGGCCTGGACACGAGCATACCGATCGCCGAGGCCGTCCGCATCCTGCCCAAGGACCTCTGCCTGCAGGGCAATCTCGACCCGGTGTCGCTGGTTGCGGGAGGACCGGCGATGCTGGCGCAGCTGGCCCAGCTGCGGGAGGTGACGCGGGGCCGTCCATGGGTCTTCAACCTGGGCCATGGCGTGCTGCAGCAGACCGATCCGGGCGAGGTGCAGAGACTGGCCGACGAGCTCAGGACCGGTTCCCCTTGAAATCCGTTTCCCGATGGGCCAATGATGAGGGGCGGCACTATATCCGTCCCCTGACAACTTCCCGCTAGCATCCGAGGTCGACAGTCTCCGCCGTGGAGACTGCAGGACTATCCGATCGGCAGCGTACGCGAGGTCCGGTTGAGCGACTGGTCGCTCTGGCTGAAATCCCTACACATCATGGCATTCGCGGCTTGGATGGCTGCGATGTGGTATTTGCCACGCCTGATGGTCTACCATTCCGACAAGGTCGTCGGCAGCGACTCGTCGGAGACGTTCAAGATCATGGAACGGCGGCTCCTCAAGGGGATCGCAACGCCGGCCATGATCGTGACGATCGTGCTGGGCGTGTGGCTCGGGGTCATCCAGAACCAATTCTCCGACGGCTGGCTGCACGCCAAGCTGCTGCTGGTTCTGGGCATGGCCGCCTGCCACGGGTTGCTTGCCGCGCACGTCAAGAAGTTCGGGCGTGACGAGCGGCCCAAGCCCGCTCGTTTCTACCGCATGATCAACGAGGTCCCCACGGTGCTGTTCGTCGGCATCGTCCTGCTCGTGATCCTCAAGCCCTTCTGAAGCCTCGATAGCCTTTCCCGCGAGAGCCAGCTTGTCTGACGATACGATCGATCCCATTACGCCCTCGCCCGATACCACCGAAGGTCCGGCCAAGCCGACCGGCGCCAGACGGCGACGCACACGCACGCGCAGCGAGCGGGCCAAGGACGCCGAAGCGGCGGAACTGCCGCTCGGCCGTGACGACGTGGACGAGGTAGCCGATACGACCGGCCTGCAGCGTGCCCTTGGCCTGGAGCCGGTGCGGGACGAGGCGCCGCCGGTCGCCCGGCCGGCGCGCGGACGCCGGGCGGCGCCGCGGGCAGAGGTGCCAGTCGACCGCAATGGCGATGACGCCCCTGCACCGATGGCCGCGAACGGACGTGCGGCCCCGGAGATGGGCGAGGACCAGCGCCAGGCCGATCCGGCTTCGGCACCCCAGCCGGTGATCGAGATTCCGCCCATGCCCGGCGAGGAGCCGGCTGGCGACGTGCCGGCGGCGGCACCGGCGGTGCGGGCGGAGCGGCCCGAGCGCGACGAGCGCCCGGACCGGCGGCCCGAGCGCAACCAGGACCGGCAGCAGGATCGCTTCGCCGACCGCCATGACCGCGGCCCTCGGCCGGACCGGCAGCGTCCCGAGGGGCGAGGCGACTTCCGTGAGCCGCGCGAACCTCGCGAACAGCGCGAGCCCCGTGAGTTCCGCGACCGGCAGGATGGGCGCGACCAGCGGCCACGCTTCGAGCAGCCGCGCAACGAGTTCCGGCGCGATCGCGACGACAGCCGGCAGCGGCATTTCGAACAGCGCCGCGGTGGCGGTGGCGGCCGCCATGACGGTCTGCCGAGGGTGCGCGAGGAGGAAGAACTCGCCGCCGCCGAGATCGCGGCCGATGTCAACCGGCCCACGATCAACCTCACCGAGCTCAAGCGCCGCTCGCCGGCGGAGCTGCTGACCTATGCCGAGGAGCTCGGCATCGAGCAGCCGAGTGCGCTGAAGAAGGGCGACCTGATCTTCGCCGTCCTCAAGCGGCTGGCCGAGACCGACATCGCCATCACCGGCGAGGGCGTCATCGAGATCCTGCAGGACGGCTTCGGCTTCCTGCGCTCGCCGGACGTGAATTACGTGGCAGGCCCTGACGACGTGTACGTGTCGCCGTCGCAGATCCGCCGGTTCGGGCTGCGCACAGGCGACGTGGTGCACGGCCTGGTTCGCGCTCCCAAGGAAGGCGAGCGCTACTTCGCGCTGCTGCGCGCCAACACGATCAATTTCGAGGAGCCGGAAAGGGCACGCCACCGCGTGCATTTCGAGAACCTCACGCCCTACTACCCGACCGAGAAGCTCAAGCTCGAGATCACGGGCCAGAAGGACATGAGCACCCGGATCATCGACATGACCACGCCGCTCGGCAAAGGGCAGCGTGGCCTGATCGTAGCACCGCCGCGCGTCGGCAAGACCGTGCTGATGCAGAACATCGCGCACGCGATCATGGCGAATCACCCCGAGGTGTTCCTGATCGTGCTGCTCATCGACGAGCGGCCCGAGGAAGTCACCGACATGCAGCGCACCGTGCGCGGCGAGGTGGTGTCTTCGACCTTCGACGAGCCGGCGACGCGGCACGTCCAGGTCGCCGAAATGGTGATCGAGAAGGCCAAGCGGCTGGTCGAGATGGGCAAGGACGTGGTGATCCTGCTGGATTCGATCACCCGCCTGGCGCGCGCCTACAACACGGTGGTCCCCTCGTCGGGCAAGGTCCTGACGGGCGGTGTCGACGCGAACGCCCTGCAGCGCCCCAAGCGCTTCTTCGGTGCTGCCCGCAACATCGAGGCCGGTGGCTCGCTCACGATCATCGCCACCGCGCTGATCGACACGGGCTCGCGCATGGACGAGGTCATCTTCGAGGAGTTCAAGGGCACCGGCAATTCCGAGATCGTCCTGGACCGCCGGATCGCCGACAAGCGGGTGTTCCCGACCATGGACGTCCAGAAGTCCGGCACCCGGAAGGAGGAGCTCCTGGTCGACCGTGCGACGCTGCAGCGCATGTGGGTCCTGCGCCGCATCCTCAGCCCGATGGGCACCGTCGATGCGATCGAGTTCTTGCTCGACAAGATGAAACACGCGAAAACGAACGACGATTTCTGGAACACCATGAACTGATCACGGGAGAGCAGCGGGTTCTTCCCCTGAGGCAAGGTGTTCCCGGAGGTCTGCCCGGCAGAAGGCAGACCTCCCGGCTCACGCCACAGGGATGATCGATCGTGTTGCGCAATCTCGTGGCCATCGTGGTCGTCCTCCTAGTCGCTGCGGGCGCTGGAGGAGCCTACTGGTGGTTCGTCATGCGGCCGCAGTTGACGGCCGCGCAGGGAGGCGGCGGGCCGCCCCCTGGTTTCGCCATGCCGGTCGAAGCGGCCGAGGTGACGATCGACGTCGCCGCCACCACGACCGATGCGGTCGGCTCCTTGCGTTCGACCGAATCGCTGCACCTGAGGCCCGAGGTCGCGGGCCGGATCGTCAGCATCAATTTCAATGAAGGCCAGGATGTGAAGGCCGGCGATGTGCTGGTCGAGTTCGACCGCAGCATCGAAGAGGCCGAACTGGCGCAAGCCCAGGCGCAACTGGCTCTCGCCGAATCGGAGTACCGGCGGCAGCAGACGCTGCGCTCGCGCAACGCCGTGTCGCAGGCGGCGCTCGACCAGGCCAAGGCAGCCTTGGATACCGGAACGGCGGCCATCGCGTTGGCCGAGGCCAGGCTGTCCAAGCGCTCGCTGCTGGCCCCCTTCGACGCGCGCACCGGCCTTCGCCGGGTAAGCCCCGGCGAGTTCGTCGACGCCGGTACCGCGCTGGTGAACCTTGAGGACATCGACCCGCTCAAGCTGGACTTCCGGGTGCCCGAGCGGTTCCTGCCGGTCGTGCAACTGGGCCAGAAGATCGGCGTTGCCGTCGATGCCTTCCCGGACCGGCAGTTCGAGGGCGAAGTGGCGGCGATCGATCCGCAGATCGACGAGGCCGGCCGATCCCTTGTCATCCGCGCGGTGGTCAAGAACGACGACCTGACTCTCCGGCCCGGCCTGTTCGCCCGTGTGACCCTCACGCTCGAGACCCGCGAGGATGCCATCTGGATCCCGGAAGCGGCGATCGTGCCGATGGGCGACCAGATCACCGTCTTCAAGGTCGTCGAAGGAGCGGACGGCAAGACATCGGCCAAGACCCAGCCGGTGAAGCTCGGCATGCGCCAGCCCGGGCAGGTCGAGGTCGTCGAGGGGCTGGCCAAGGGCGACAAGGTGGTCACGGCCGGCGTGCTGAAGATCGGCGACGGCTCGCCGATCCAGGTGATCCCGGCAGCCGGTGCGGAACCAGGCGGTGAGGCAGCACCGGTTCAGGGTGGCAGCGCCAAAGGCGAGGCGCAGCCGGCCGCGGCCGCAGGCTGAGGAGCAGGGCCATGTCACTCTCCGAGATCTCCATCCGCCGGCCGGTCTTCGCAACGGTCATGAGCCTCGCGATCCTGCTGGTGGGCCTGATGGCTTATTCGCGCCTGTCGGTGCGCGAGTACCCGAAGATCGACGAGCCTGTCGTCTCGGTCACGACGACCTACAAGGGTGCCTCCGCGGAGATCGTCGAGAGCCAGGTGACCCGCACGCTCGAGGAAAGTCTGGCCGGTATCGAGGGTATCGACGTGATGACGTCGATCAGCCGGCCCGAGGAATCACAGGTCAACGTGCGCTTCCGGGTCGACCGCGACCCTGATTCCGCCGCGGCCGATGTGCGCGACCGGGTCGGGCGGGCCCGGGATGCGTTGCCGGACGAGATCGACGAGCCGGTCATCGCCAAGGTCGAGGCGGACAGCCAGCCGGTCATGTATCTGGCCTTTGCTTCCACGCGCCACAACGCGATGGAGGTGACCGACTTCGCCGACCGCGTCGTGAAGGACCGGCTCCAGAACCTGCCGGGCGTCGCCGAGATCGAGATCTATGGCGAGCGCGAGCAGGCGATGCGGATCTGGCTGGACCGGCTGCGGCTGGCGGCCTTCAATCTGACGCCGCAGGACGTGGAAGCCGCCCTGCGCCGGCAGAACGTGGAGGTGCCGGCCGGGCGGATCGAGGGTGCCGACCGTGAGTTCACGGTGCTCTCCGAGACCGACCTGCGCACGCCCGAGCAGTTCAACAACCTGATCATCCGCGATAGCGACGGTTATCTCGTCCGGTTGAAGGACGTGGGCCGGGCGGAGGTGGGTGCCCTCGACGAGCGGATCATAGCCCGGTTCAACGGTAATCCCGCCGTCGCCATCGGCGTGGTCAAGCAGTCCACCGCCAACCCGCTCGACGTCAGCCGGGAGGTCGCCAAGGCCTTGCCGCAGATCGAGGCGGCCCTGCCGCTCGGCATGAAGGTGGATGTCGCCTACGACAGCTCGGTCTTCATCGCGACCTCGATCGACAACGTGTTCAACGCGATCGGCGAGGCGATCATCCTCGTGGTGATCGTGATCTTCATCTTCCTGCGCTCGTTCCGCGCGACCCTGATCCCGATCGTGACGATCCCGGTGTCGCTGGTCGGCGCCTTCATCTTCATGTGGGCGCTGGACTTCTCCATCAACACGCTGACCCTGCTGGCCCTCGTGCTGGCGGTGGGTCTCGTGGTCGACGATGCGATCGTCATGCTGGAGAACATCAGCCGTCACGTCGAGCAAGGCATGAAGCCGTTCCAGGCCGCCATCGTCGGCGCGAAGGAGATCCAGTTCGCGATCATCGCGATGACGATCACGCTGGTGGCGGTCTATGCCCCGATCGCATTCCAGACGGGCCGCACCGGCCGGCTGTTCATCGAGTTCGCGCTCAGCCTCGCCTGCGCCGTGCTCGTGTCCGGCTTCATGGCGCTGACCCTGTCGCCGATGATGTGCTCGCTGATCCTCAAGCACCAGGAGCGGCACAACTTCCTCTACCGCTTCATCGAAGGCGGCCTGAACGGGCTGACCAACGGCTACCGGCGCACGCTCCAGTTCATCCTGACGGTGCGCGTGGCGGTCGTGCTGGCCGGCCTGCTGGTGGCGGGCTGCGCCTGGTTCCTGCTCAAGGCCCTGCCGTCGGAGCTCTCGCCCGTGGAGGACCGCGGCACGATCATCTCCATCGGCATCGCGCCGGAAGGCAGCACGGTCGACTTCACCGACCGCTACGTGCGCGAGATGGAGAAGATCTTCGCCGGCACCGACTACATGGACCGCTTCTTCACCGTGGTGGGCTTCCCCGCGGTGACGCAGGGACTGGGCTTCGTGGGTCTGGTCGATTGGGACAAGCGGCCGGTCCGGCAGCAGGATATCGCGGCGCAGATGACGCCGAAGCTGTTCGGGATCCCGGCGCTGCTCGCCTTCGCGGTGAACCCGCCTTCGCTGGGCCAGAGCCCGATCGACAAGCCCATCGAGTTCGTCCTGCAGACCTCCAGTCCGTATTCCGAGTTGCAGGCCGCGGCCGACACCATGATCGCCGCGGTGGCGGCCGAGCCGCGGCTGGTCAATCTCGACACCGACCTCAAGCTGAACAAGCCGCAGATCAAGTTCGAGATCGACCGCGAGAAGGCGGCGCTCATGGGCATCGACATCGAGACGATCGGCCGGACGGTCGAGACGATGCTCGGTGGGCGCGAGGTCACCCGCTTCAAGCGCGAGGGCAAGCAGTACGAGGTCGTGGTCCAGGTCGAGGACGACGAGCGCACTTCGCGCTCCGACCTGGAGCAGATCTACGTGCGCAACGGTGCAGGGCAGATGATCCCGCTCGCCACGCTGGTGGTCAGCCAGGAAACGGTGGCGCCCAAGGAGCTGAACCACTTCAACAAGCTGCGCTCGGCCTCGATCACGGCGACGCTCGCACCCGGCTTCACGACCGGCCAGGCCCTGGAGTTCCTCGAATCGACCTTCCAGCGCCTGCAGGACGAGGGGAAGATCCCGCCCACCATCATCTACGACCTCAACGGCGAGAGCCGCGAGTTCAAGGTGGCGAGCGGCGGCCTCTACGTCACCTTCGTGCTGGCGCTGGCCTTCATCTACCTAGTGCTGGCCGCGCAGTTCGAAAGCTGGATCGATCCGTTCATCATCATGCTGACCGTGCCACTCTCGATCACAGGCGCCTTATTGGCACTCAAGCTCGCTGGAGGCTCGATCAACGTCTACAGCCAGATTGGCCTCGTAACGCTGGTCGGGCTGATCACCAAGCACGGCATCCTGATCGTGGAGTTCACCAACCAGCTCCGCGAGCAGGGCAGGGACATGAAGTCCGCGGTGATCGAGGCATCCGTCCTGCGGCTGCGGCCGATCCTGATGACCACGGGCGCCATGGTCCTGGGCTCGCTGCCACTGGCACTGGCCACTGGTGCGGGCGCCGAGAGCCGCCATGCGATCGGCTGGGTGATCGTGGGCGGGCTCACGCTCGGCACGTTCTTCACCCTGTTCGTGGTGCCCACGGCCTACACGCTGCTGGCACGCCGGCATCGGCCGCACCACGACGAGCCGGTGACGGCCACGCCCGTACCGGCGGAGTAAGGCTCAGGTCCGCATGCCGCGCTGGATGGCCAGGCGCCTGAGTGGCGTGATCCGATCGAGGATCGTCAGCGCAGCGCCCCGGGCGCGGGCCAGCGGCACCAGGTCGTTGGTGAACAGCCTGGCCAGGCCGTCGGTCAGCCAGATGACGCGCGTATTCGGCCCGCGCCGCATCCGCTCGTAGGCCTTGAGGACGTCCGGGGATCCGGGATCGCTCAGGTTGCGACGGATCAGCCCGACCAGCGCCGCCACGTCGGCCACGCCCATGTTGAAGCCCTGGGCGTGGATCGGGTGGACGCCATGCGCGGCATCGCCCACCAGCGCCAGGCGAGGGGCCACGTAGCGCTCGGCGTGCTGGCCCGAGAGCGGCCACATGCCGACCGGCCCATCCAGCTGCATCTCGCCGAGCACGCCGTCCAGCGCGTCCGACAGCTCGCCCAGCAGGACAGATGGCGGACCGTTGGCGAGGACCTGGGCGCGCTCGGTCGTCTCGACCCAGGTGATGCCGGTACGGTCGGCGCGCAGCGGCAGGGTCGCCAGCGGGCCGCCTGGCCGCATCCGCTCGAGCACGGCACCGCCATTATCGGTGCTGTGCCGGACGATCAGCCCGAGGGCAGCATGGCCGTAGCTCCAGCGCTGCAGGCCGATGCGGGCAAGGGTGCGCAGCTTGGAGCCGCGTCCATCCGCGCCGATCACCAGCTTGGCAGGAAGATCCCTGCCCTGCTCCGTGCGCACGACGATCTTGGCCGCCTGCCGCTCGATGCCGGTGATCCGGTCCTCCAGCAGGACCGATCTGCCCGTCCGCGCCAACAGGAGATCGAGCAGGGCCCGGCGCAGGACCCGGTTCTCGAACCCCTGCCCGAACGGCGTGGTCCGCGGCGCGTCGTTCTCCCGGTACGCGACCTTGGACGAGCTGCCGACGTCCAGGACCTCGACCCGCCGGATCGGCGCGCCGAATGGTGCCAGGTCATCCCAGAGGCCCAGCGCTGTCAGGTGGTCGATGCTGCCGGCGAGCAGGGCCAGGGCGCGGCCATCGGGTGGCGCCTCGCGGATGGCATTCTCGGGCATCGGCTCGACCACCCGCACGCTCAGCCCCAGGTCAGAAAGCGCGATCGCCGTCAGCAGCCCGGCATGGCCCCCGCCCACGACCACGACATCGCTGGCGTCCGTCATGACTGTATCCTTCGTGCAGTGGCCGGTACCGCCAGGCTTCGGCTCGACGCGGCGACACAGGTAGGGCTAAGATTCCGCCGGGTCAGCGCCGGAGCGGTGGACATCATGCGCCTGTCATTCTTTGCCGTCTGCATGCTGGTCTGCACTGCCTCGCTTCCTGCGGCCGCCGATCAGGTCACCGATCAGCTCGACCTCGGCAAGAAGTACTACGAAGAAGGTGATCTGACCGGCGCGATCAACGAGCTTCAGTTCGCCATCCAGGACATCCGGTCGCAGCTGTCCGCAAGGTATAGGGCCGGTTTCCCGGATGCGCCGGCAGGCTGGGTCGCAGCCGACGGCTCCGAGGACAACAGTGCGGCCATGGCGATGTTCGGTGGAGGGACCTCGGTCGCCCGCACCTATACGCAGCAGGGCGGCGAGGGGGTGATCGACGCCACCATCTCCGTCGACAATCCCATGATCCAGGGCTTGGCCGCCATGCTCAACAATCCAGCCATCATGGCTGCCAATCCCGCGGCCAGGCGCGTACGGGTGGGCCGCGAGAACGTGCTCGTCCAGCTCGAGGAAGGCGGGGACAGCGGCGAGGCGACGCTGGTCCTGGGCGGACGGATGCTGTTGCAGCTCCAGGGGCGCGGGCTCGAGAACAGCGCGCTCCTGGAAGAGATGGCGGCGAACTGGAAGCTGGACGAACTCAAGAAGATCGCCGGAATGTGAGCTTTCATCGTGGATGATGTCGTTCTGTACTGGTCGCTGGTGGCGACCGGCGTGATCATCAGCGCCTTGAGCAAGGGCGGTTTCGGCGGCGGCCTTGGCATGGTGTCGGTGCCGCTGATGAGCTGGATCATGCCGCCGGCCCATGCGGCGGCGATCATGCTGCCGCTGTTGTGCCTGATGGATGCCATCGGCGTGTGGGCCTACCGCCGCAACTGGGACAGGCGGGCCGTGGTGGCCCTGCTGCCGGGTGCGCTGGCCGGGATCGTGGTGGGCACGCTGGCCTTCGGCTGGCTGTCCGACGACGTGGTGCGGGTGCTGCTCGGCGCCACCTCCGTCCTGTTCTCGCTGGACTGGTTCTTCCGACCGGCCGCACGGATTGGGACGGGCAAGCGGCCGGGCCGGCTCTCCGGGATCCTGCTGGGCGGTGCTGCCGGCTTCACCAGCACGATCGCCCATGCGGGCGGCCCGCCGGCCAACCTGTACCTTGTGCCGCTCAAGCTGAACAAGACGGTGTTCGTCGGCACGATGACCATCCTGTTCACCGGCATCAACCTGGCCAAGCTGCCGCCCTATTTCGCCATCGGCCTGTTCGACCAGACGATCGTATCGACCATCCTCTGGATGGTGCCGGTAGCCGCGCTGGCCATGGTGGCCGGCGTGTGGATGCACCATCGGGTGAGCGACCGGTGGTTCTATCCGCTCTGCGTCGGCTTCGTGCTGCTCACCGGCCTCAAGCTGCTCTGGGACGGCCTCGCGTGAAATGGCTGGCGGCCGCCCTCATGCTGTCCGGCCTGCCGGCGACGGCAGGACCCAGGGACGCGCTGCAGCCTTATCCCCGCTGCTTCTACGATCGTGAGGTGCTGCAGTATTGCGGTATCTGGAGCGACGTGCTGGCGAAAGGGGCGGAGCTGGCCTGCGCGGAGGCCAGGGAGGCGGCGGCGCTGGACGAGGAGGCGGCGTTCCGGGCGCGGGTGCAGGCCGCCGTGGCCTTCGACGACGAGTGGCAGAACCGCTCGAACAGCGGCAAGCGGCAATGGTGCCTGGGCGAGGGCCGGGCGGCCGCGCTGTTCTTCTTCGACCGCGCCCTGCGCGAGCATTTCAAGGAGCCGGCCGGTCTCGCCAAGGAGACCGTGCCGGCGCCGGACCAGGTCAGGGAGTAAGGATCGTGCAGCCCGTGGTCTTGCGGCTCTCCAGGTCGCGATGGGCCTGCGCCACGTCGGCCAGCTTGTAGGTCTGGTCGATCTCGACCTTCACGGCACCGCTGGCGACGACCTCGATCAGGTCGTTCGCCGTCGCGAGCAGCTCGTCGCGGGTGCTGACATAGCTGAACAGCGTCGGCCTGGTCAGGAAGAGCGAGCCCTTCTGGGCCAAGAGGGCCGTGTCGAACGGCTCGATCTTGCCCGAGGACTGCCCGAACGTGACCATCATCCCGAGCCTTTTCAGGCAGTCGAGCGACTTCATGAACGTGTCCTTGCCGACCGAGTCGTAGACGACGTCGACGCCCTTGCCACCGGTCAGCTCCTTCACCGCCGCCACGAAGTCGTCGCGCGTGTAGACGATCGGATGATCGCAGCCATGCGCCTTGGCGAGCGCCGCCTTCTCGTCCGAGGAGACCGTGCCGATCACGGTGGCGCCCAGATGCCTGGCCCACTGGCAGACCAGCAGCCCCACGCCGCCGGCAGCGGCATGGATGAGGATCGTCTGCCCGGCCTGGACCCTGAAGGTCCGGCGGAGCAGGTACTGGGCCGTCATGCCCTTCAGCATCATGGCGCAAGCTTGGTCGTCCGGGATCGAGTCGGGGACCGGCACCAGGCTTGCAGCCGGCATCACGCGCAGGTCGGTGTAAGCACCCGCGGGACCGGTACCATAGGCGATGCGCTGGCCAACCTGGAGATCGGCGACACCCTCGCCTACCGCCTCGATCACGCCGGAAGCCTCGAAGCCGGGCGTATAGGGCAGGGCCGTGGGATAGAGGCCGGAACGGAAATAGCAGTCGATGAAATTCAGCCCGATCGCCGCCTGCCGGATCAGGACCTCGCCCGCTGCGGGCTTGCCTGGATCATAGCTCTCCGTTTCCAGAACCTCCGGCCCACCCGTTCGGTGCAGTATCACCCTCGTCGCCATCCGCCTCGATCCTCGTTCACGCGTTCCCTCGACCAGTTTGCGCTCATCTCCCTCGCGCGCAAGGCAGCTGCGGCCTTCAACTGGCAGCGCCGGGAAAGCGTCGACAGGCCCCGGATCGTGCCCTTGGGCTCCGTCCGGTCTTGAACCAATCAAGAGCGGACGCAAGGCAGAGGACGTTCATGAAGGAGCGGGCTCTCCTCTTGATACGAGCGCTTGCTCTGTCGAAAGCCATGCGACGACTGGCCCTGATGTCCCATCTGTGACCGGCATCGACAGTGAGCTTCTCCGCTTCGCACAGCTGTCGATGATGATGGCACTTGGCTCATTCCCGCCACGACTTGCCAAGGATGCAGAGCCAGCCTGTCCACCTGCCGGCTTGCCCACGCCATCTGCCTGCGGGCGGCGAGAAGCGGTTCGGTTGGCAAGCCAGTGCGCCAAGCAGGCGCGCCAGGTCGCCTTCGTTCCGCCGGCCCATGGTTCTCTCGCACCTCTCGAGCCGCCGTTGCTCTTGGCGCAGCGGGTCAGGCCATAGCCAGCGACGTCGGCGAACTGGTTCCTCTCGCCTCCAGCGCGTCGGAGCTCATGCCGTACGACCTGCTGGTCGCCGATGCCGGCTACGACAGCAAAGCCAACACCGCTTCTGCCGGGAACGGCTTGGTGTGGACCCAGCCAGGAAGCGCCGCTCAGGCGAGGTGCCCATAGCTCGCCTGGAACCGGCGCGGCAGGCCCAGTTCCTGCTCAGAGGCATCGCCGCCGGCATCCAGCGCCTCGTGATCCTCGGACCGTCGACGCGAGGCTTTCGGCAGCGCAGCAGGCGCCAGCAATGCAACTTGCTTATGCCTCCGCTTGCTCTGTGGTGACCGATGAAGCGCCTGCTGGCGCGTCATGGGCAACCTGGCCATTCACAGGATGGTGGTAGCCGTTACCGACGCCGGCGTCCTCTACCTGCCGCCCTGCTCGGCCGGCCGTACCCATGACCCGGCAGCCGCCGAACCCCGGAAGGGATCAGGTCGGGAGGCGAACAGCTGGTCACCGTGCTCAAGGCGTTCCTGCGTTGCACCGAGGCCCGAACCTGCACGACCTTCCGGAACAACATTGGCCGCCCGCTCGATGTCGGCAGCCCCAACCGAGTGCGCCAACAGCCTGGAGAATGCAGGCTTTGCAGCGGATCTGACCCTGATGCGCCCGCCGACCGCACGTTTACCGGCCAGATGGATGAAGCGGCGCATCTGAGGCCGTTTCCTCGTCGGTGACACCCGATCGACAGAGCCCGGCGCGGGATCTTCGCACGGACTGCCTCGGGCGGGGTCATCTACCGCCAAGCTGCTCCATGACAGGCCCTGGTCGCTCGCCAGGGATGGTTCGACATCGCTGCGAGAGCAATGATCTTGAGCAGCCGCCCACATGACCCGATCCTGGATCCGGAGGCGCAGCGCGGAGCGGGTTGGATCTGTCGCGCCCCATGGAGCCTAGTTGCATCGTCCCGGAGTGTCGTGGTGCGTTATCTTCTGAACACGAGGACGCGCTATGGCAGCAGGTCTTCATGGCTCAGCCCGTACGACGCCGCGAGTTCGAGCCGAGCTCCAAGCGTCGCAAGAAGCGACCCGCACCCTGGCCACCCGCTACGGGCTGAACTTTGAAGACCGTCGCCAAGTGGCGTCGGCGCACGTTCACAGCTGATGCGCGGATGGGAGCGACCCGGCCACGCAGCTCGGTCCTCACCGAGGCCGAGGAGGTCATCGTCGTCGAGTTCCGTCGTCGCACGCTGCTGCCACTCGACGACGTCCTGGGCTACCTGTGCAAGGAGATCCCCGCCCTCTCTCGCCTGCCCGAAGGCGCAGAGACCACTTCCAAACGCCGACGTTTCGCCCTGACGAAGATCGGTTACGTCCACATCGACGTTCGTGAACTGCGCTATAAGGCTCAGGACAAGCTCTTCATGTTCCTCGCAATCAGCCGTCAGCAGACGGCTGATCCGTCTCCTGCAAGGAACCGGTCCAGCAGGACCGGGAGGCGACCGGGCTTCACGCAAGTCACTTTTCTTGATGCCAACACCAAGGCCAACGGCGCCGCCTTTCTGCGCGAGGTCGTCGAGGTGTTCCCCTACCAGATCCATACCGTGCTGACCGACAATCGATCGCCAGCAGGCGATCGATCCGCTTCCTGGAAGGACCGCCGTCAGGAGACGGCGGAGGCGGCATGGCCTTCGCCAACTTGCCCAAGAACCGCGGCCGCTACCCAGAGATCGGTGCCTCTTCGGCGGCCACATCTTCGACCGCGTCTGCGATGCACATGGCATCCAGCACCGTCTCACCAAACCCTGCCACCCCTGGACGAATGGTCAGGCTGAACGGATGAACCGCACGGTCAAGGATGCCACGCTCAAGACGTTCCACTATCCTGACCTGGAGGCGCTCCAGGCCCACATCCTGGCCTTCGTCACCGCCTATAACTTCGCCAGGCACCTCAAGGCACTGCGATGGCGAACGCCGTTCCAGGCGATCTGCGACGCTTGGAAAGCCGACGCGTCAGCCTTCAAGATCAACCCACACCACCTCATCCCGGGACCATACACCCAGCGGCGATCGACGTGACGGCCCGTCGGGCAGCCGATGTGATGGGCCGTGCCGTATGGCCGGCAGCGGCCGTCACAGCCCGCTACGCCTGAGGCGGCCCGATGGCCCTGCCTCCCATCATGAGGTCCGCGTCGGCAGACCAGCGACGGGAACGCCCGGGCAGCCCAGGGGGCGGCCCGGACAAGTGGTCAGGCGGATCCTGACGGCTCGGCCTGCGCCAGCAGCTGGCGCAGGACGTAGTGCAGGATGCCGCCATGCATGACGTACTCGACCTCGTCGAGCGTATCGACACGGCAGAGCACCTTGTGCTCCTCGCTGCTCCCGTCGGTACGGGTGATCCGCAGGGTCAGGTCCATGAGCGGGCGCAGGCCCTGGGCAAGGCCGATCACGTCGACGATCTCGCTGCCATCCAGCTTGAGCGTCTTGCGGTCGGTACCCGGGTAGAACACCAGCGGCATCACGCCCATGCCCACCAGGTTGGAGCGGTGGATGCGCTCGAAGCTCTCGGCCACGACCGCCTTTACGCCCAGCAGGTTGGTGCCCTTGGCCGCCCAGTCGCGTGACGAGCCGGTGCCGTATTCCTGGCCTGCGAAGACCACCAGGGGCGTGCCCTGCTTCTGGTACTCCATCGCGGCGTCGTAGATCGACATCTCCGCGCCGTCCGGCATCAGCCTAGTGTAGCCGCCTTCCTTGCCGTTCAGCATCTCGTTCTTGATGCGGATGTTGGCGAAGGTGCCGCGCATCATCACCTCATGGTTGCCGCGCCTGGCACCATAGGAGTTGAACTCGCGCTGCTCGACGCCATGGTCCAGGAGGTAGCGAGCCGCCGGCCCGTTCTTGGCGATGTTGCCGGCCGGGCTGATATGATCGGTCGTGATGCTGTCGCCGAACACGCCCAGGACGCGCGCCCCGGTGATGTCGGAGAGCGCCGTCGCGGGCGACGGGCTCATGCCCTCGAAATAGGGCGGCAGGCGCACATAGGTGCTCTGGTCGTCCCAGTCATAGGTCATGCCGGTCTCGCCGGCGCCGATCGCCTTCCAGCGCTCGTCGCCCGCGAATACGTCGGCGTAGGAGCTGGCGAACATCTCGGCGGTGACGGCCTTGTGCACGGCCTCGTCGACCTCGCGCGGAGTCGGCCAGACGTCCTTCAGGTAGACCGGCTGCCCCTCCCGGCCGGTGCCGAGCGGTTCGGTCGTGATGTCCTTCAGCATGGTGCCGGCCAGCGCGTAGGCTACCACCAGCGGCGGCGAGGCCAGGTAGTTCGCCTTCACCTGCGGATGGACGCGGCCCTCGAAGTTGCGGTTGCCGGAGAGGACGGCGGCCACCACGAGCTTGCCCTCGTTGACGGCATCGGCGATCTCGTCCGGCAACGGTCCGGAATTGCCGATGCAGGTGGCGCAGCCATAGCCGACCAGGTTGTAGCCGATCTGGTTCAAGGGCTCGGTCAGCCCGGCGGCGGCCAGATAGTCGGTCACGACCTTGGAGCCGGGTGCCAACGACGTCTTCACCCAGGGCTTGCGCTGCAGGCCGAGTGCGGCCGCCTTCTTCGCGACCAGGCCTGCGGCGATCATCACGCCAGGGTTGGAGGTGTTGGTGCAGGACGTGATGGCGGCGATCACCACGTCGCCATGGCCCAGCGCATGGTCGCTGCCGGCCACCGGCGCCTTGGCGTCGAGCGCCGTATCGCCCGCCAGGCCCGGCAGGGCCGCCTCGAAGCCCAGCTTCGCGGCCTTGAGCGGTACCCGGTCCTGCGGCCGCTTCGGCCCGGCCATGGACGGCTCGACATCGCCCAGGTCGAGCTCCAGCCCGTCCGTGAACAGGGGATCGGGCGCGTCGGTGTGGCGCCACATGCCCTGGGCCTTGGCATAGGCCTCGACCAGGGCCGCCCGCTCCGGCGTACGGCCGGTGAGCTTCAGGTAATCGATGGTGACCTGGTCGATGGGGAAGAAGCCGCAGGTGGCGCCATATTCCGGTGCCATGTTGCCGATCGTCGCCCGGTCCGCGAGCGGCAGGTTGTTCAGCCCGCTGCCGTAGAACTCGACGAACTTGTTCACCACGCCCTTCTTGCGCAGCATCTGCGTGACGGTCAGCACGAGGTCGGTCGCCGTGGCCCCCTCGGGCAGCTTGCCCGTGAGCCTGAAGCCGACCACCTCGGGCAGCAGCATCGACACGGGCTGGCCAAGCATCGCCGCCTCGGCCTCGATGCCGCCCACGCCCCAGCCGAGCACGGCAAGGCCATTGACCATGGTCGTGTGGCTGTCGGTGCCGACCAGCGTGTCGGGATAGGCGATCTGGCTGTTGCCTTCCTTCGCGGTCCAGACGACCTGGGCCAGATGCTCCAGGTTCACCTGATGGCAGATCCCGGTGCCGGGCGGCACGACGCGGAAATTGTCGAACGCCTTGGAGCCCCAGCGCAGGAACTGGTAGCGCTCGTTGTTGCGCTCGTATTCCCGCTCGACGTTCTGCTCGAACGCCTCGGGCGACCCGAACGCGTCCACCTGGAGCGAATGGTCGATCACCAGGTCGACCGGGACCAGCGGGTTGATCTTGGCGGGATCGCCGCCCAGCGCCACCATGGCATCGCGCATGGCTGCGAGATCCACCACCGCCGGCACGCCGGTGAAGTCCTGCATCAGCACGCGGGCGGGGCGATAGGCGATCTCGTGCTTGGACGAGCGCGTCGCCAGCCATTCGGCGACCGCCTTCAAATCGGCGACCTTGACGGTGCGACCGTCCTCGAAGCGGAGCAGGTTCTCCAGCAGCACCTTCATCGAGAACGGCAGGCGGGACAGGTCGCCCAGCTGCTTTTCCGCCTCGGGAATGCTGAAATAGTCGTAGGAGAGATCGCCAACCTCGAGGGTGCGACGGACCTTCAGCGTGTCGTGGCCGGTAACTCGCACTGCAATCGTCTCCTCGTGCCGGCAAAACCAGTCGGGCGGTCGGGCCTGCCGAAGCGGACAGTACCACCGCCGGTTTTCGCAAAGGTTAACCCGGATCCTGGAACTGATCCGATGTGGCCGGGTGTCCTGCTGCGACGCAAGAACGTCAAGCCGGTTCGGACCTTCGCAGGGCTGCCGCGCGTCGTTCGGCCAGCTCCGCCCGGATCCGCACCAGCAGCACGCTCACCAGATATAGTTTGAAGACGACCGCCATGAAGAGGAGCGGCCACAGCATCGACGGGTGCATGGCTGGCCCGCCCATGCGCAGCACCGAGGCCGGCTGGTGCAGCGTGTTCCACCAGTCGACCGAGAACTTCACGATCGGGATGTTCACGACCCCCACCAGCGCCAGGATCGAGGCGGCACGGGCGCCGCGGGTCGGGTCGTCGAACGCGTCGTAGAGCGCGATGTAGCCGAGATAGAGGAAGAACAGGATCAGCACCGAGGTGAGCCGGGCGTCCCACACCCACCAGGTCCCCCACATGGGCTGGCCCCAGATCGAGCCGGTCACGAGTGCGATCGCCGTGAAGCAGGCGCCGACCGGGGCGGCGGCCCGTGCGGCGATCTCCGCCAGTGGATGCCGCCAGATCAGGGCCACCGCACTGCCGGTGGCCACGATCATGTAGGTGAACATGCTCATCCAGGCGGCCGGCACGTGGACGAACATGATCCGGTAGGCGTCGGATTGCTGATAGTCGGCCGGGGCCAGGACCAGGGCCCAGAACAGGGCCACGGGGAAGCAGAACAGGAACAGGACGGTCGTCCATGGCCTGATCGCCTCGGCGATCTTCTGGAAGCGGAGCGGGTTGGCGTAGGCGTGCACGGCGGCGACGGGTCCTCGGAACGGCCAGCACCTGTGTAGCGGCAAGTCCGCCGCTGTGCGAGGTCCATGCCATGGGCTTGTTCCTTCCGCCGCACCCTTTGCGGCAAGGCCCGGTGGCCGGGACCTATTCCAGCGCCAGGCGCAGGGCCGCGGCGGTCGCGAACGGTGCGAGGGCCGCCGTGGCGAGCAGGAGGGCGCCCAGGACCAGGAACGGCACGGTGCCGCCCACGCCGGTCGTCACCGCTTCGACCGCACCCACGCCGAAGATCAGGGTCGGGATCTGCAGGGGCAGCACGAGCAGGGCCGTGAGTGCTTGGCTTCGCCGACTGCCGACGAGCAGTGCCGCCCCGATGCCGCCGATCATCACCAGCACGGGCGTGCCCAGCAGCAGGGCGGCCGGCAGGACCAGCAGCGCTGTCGGCTCCAGTTGCAGCAGGAGGGCCAGGAGCGGCGAGGCCAGGACGATCGGCAGGCCCGACACCAGCCAGTGCACGCCGGTGCGGACCAGGGCGGTGACTTCGAGCGGCAGGATGCTCAGCGCCAGCGTTTCCAGGCTGCCGTCCTCGACGTCGCCGGCCCACAGCCGGTCGGTGCCGATGGTGATCGCGAACAGGGCCAGGACCCAGATGACGCCCGTACCGATCCGCGCCAGCGTGTCGGCACCCGGCCCCACGCCCAGCGGGAACAGGGCCGTGCCCGTGATCAGGAACAGGACGGGCAGTAGCGCGTCGCCCGGGCGGCGCAAGGCGCCCGTCAGGTCGCGGCGGGCCAGAGCCAGGATGGCGCGCGCGGTGCTCACAGGTCGAGGACCAGCGGATCGTCCAGGACGACGTCGCCATGGCTTGCCACCACCACGAGGCCGCCCGTCCGCCGATGCGCGCGGATCAGGTCGGCGAGCTGGCGGCCGTTCGCCGCATCCAGTCCCGCCCCCGGCTCGTCGAGCAGCCAAGCCCGCCGGGCGCAGGTCAGGAGCCGGGCCAGGGAGGCACGGCGGCGCTGGCCCTGGGACAGCCGGGCCACCGGCTCGTCCAGCCGGGAACGGAGCCCGAACCGGTCCGCGGCTAACTCTGGATCGCTCCGCTGCCCCGCCAGGGCAGCCGCCAGAACCAGGTTCTCCCGCACGGTCAGGTGCGGCTTGAGGCCATTGCTGTGCGCGACCCAGTGCATTGCTGCCTGCCACGTGCCTTCGTCGGCCGGCCGGCCCTGCCAGGACAGTTCGCCGGAAGCCGGACGCAGGAAACCCGCGAGCGTGCGCAGGAGGGTCGACTTGCCCGAGCCGTTGGCCCCGCGCAGCATCAGCGCATCGCCCGCGGCCAGCTCAAAGGCAACCGGCGCATGGACGGGCCGGCCGGCCCGTGCGGAAACCAGGTCGTTCGCCACGAGCATCGCCCGGGTCAGTTCACCGGCTCGGGCGTGGCACCGCCACCGGTCGGATCGTCATCGGACAGGGGCGGTGTCACGCGCCGATTGGTGCGCCCGCACGGGCTCTCGCCGGCGATGTAGCGGGCCCGGTCGCCGGTGATGAAGCGGATGAGCGGGAAGTCGGGGTTGAACACGGTCACGACCACCGCACCCTCCTCGCCGTCGGCCAGGACGTGGCTGCCGTCGGTTCCGATCAGTTCCAGAATCACCGATTCGTCGACCACCAGGCCTTCATGCCCGCTCGTCTCGTAGGCGATCAGCCCGATCTCCTCGGTCGCGTAGACGAAGAAAGTTTCCAGCGCATGCCTGGCCGAGGCCGCCACCAGCAGGGCCGGGTCCGGCACCGGTCCGACCAGCAGGGCCGAGCGGAAGGGCTGTCTGTCGCCCAGCAGGTCCAGGAGCTGTTCGAGGACGGGGGCCATGCCCACGAAGACCTTCGGCTGCAGGCGCAAGATCGTGTCGAGCTCCGCGGTGCCGAGGCCGGGGCCAGCCGGGACCACCGTGCAGCTGAGCGCCCTGGCACCCGTCTCCGCCATCGAGGCGAGCGCGCCCAGATGGTGCGGCAGCGCGTTCCAGACGAGATGGTTGCGCCGCACCCCTGCCGCGAAGAAGGCGCGGGCAAATCTCCAATAGTCGACCCTGGCACCTTCGGGCAGGAACTGCCCGCGCTTGCCGGTGAGCACGCGGGCCAGCCGGCCGATCGGGGTCGCGATCATGCCGCCCAGCGGGCTGCCGGCCTGGTCGTCGAGCAGGTCCTGGAACGTCAGGGTCGGCAATGCCGCCAGGGCCGCCCGTGACGTGATGCGATCCGGCTCGATCCCGCCCAGGTGGGCAGCGATGCCTGGCACGTTGTCGAGCGCGTGGCGGAGCAGACCCGGCAAGGCATGAAAGATGGCGGCTTCACGCTCCTCGGCCGAGCGCACTTCCTGCCGGTCGAAGAACAAGGCCTTGGTATCGGGCATCAGGCAGCCCATTCCTGCAGGTCATCAAACGATCGTGCCGCCACTCAGTCTCCGATGGCAACGCCATAGCGGGCAAGGAGGAAGGTCAAGTGGTCGCGGAGCCAGCCCGCCGGCGCCTCCGCCCGCCAGCTGTCCCAGAGTTCCCGCACGGACATGGGCAGCAGCGGAACGGCACCCTCGGTCACCATCCGGCGCAGCATCTCGACCTCGGCCCGATGCGCCGCGAAGATCGGGAACGCCCGGGCGTCGGTGGGTTCCCAGAACAGGTAGACCAGCGCGGTCCTGCGCCGGGGAAAGGTGTGGGCCAGGCCGATCGCATGCTTGGCGAGGCCCGCCGCATCGAGCAGGCGGAAGATTCCGGGAGAGCGGCGCAGCTGGGCCAGGAGGTCGTACCAAGCGTCCAGGCGGGGTTCGCGCTGCTGGTGGTCGTAGCCGTCGGCGAGCTTGGTCCGCGGTACGGTCAGGTGCTCGGTGACCCTGGTCACCACGCCTACGACGTCCTGCACGCCGGTCAGCAGCAGGTCGGTCTGCGGCGGCGTGCCGCGAATGCCGGTCGGGCAGCGAGCCGCAAAGCGCAGCTCGTGAAAACCTTCCAGATTGGCGAGGCGCAGTCTTGATTCCTGGCCGCTCCAGGGCAGGAAGCAGTTGGCCGTCAGCGCCAGCGGATCGTCGACCGGGGTGCGGGGCCGGTCGATCAGCATGCCCGACCCTTGCGCGGCCGGCAGCGCCGAGGGGACCAGCAGATCGCGCATCCGGGCGACCCGGCCGTCGGCATCCACCGCGACGTCCGGCCGTTCCCGCTTCAAGGCGGCCGCCAGCCGCTGCACTGCCCGTTGCGCGGGGCCAGAGCGCCGGCCCGGCGGCCGCCGGGCCGGCAAGGGGGCCTGCCCTGCCGAGGGTACCGCGGCGGGTCCCTCCATCACGACTTGCGGTTCTCCAAGATCGACAGCCAGCACCACGTCATCCGTTCAACGAAGGCAGGACCGGTGCCGAAGGAGCCCCGTCCGGGCGGAAGTCCAACGGCGTCCCGCCATGGTGCGTCAAGCGTAGGAATGGCTGCCGCACGCGTTGGCCGGGCCAGCGTGACGTTATTGCTGCAATCGAGCGGAGCGGCCATGCCGGATCGGAGACCCGGCATCATGTCGTGTCAGGCGGCCGGGTCGAGCGGCTGCTTGAACTTGTCTGCCGTCGGCGCCGAGGCATGGATGTAATGGCGGCCGCAATACTTGCACATCGTCTCGCCGCCCTTCTCGAGCGTCATGAACTCGAGCGGGTGCCCCATCGAGCCGTCGCCACCGTCACAGCGAACATAGAGTGCCTCGGTGATGACCACCTCCCGGCCTTCGACGGACAGAAAAAGATCCTTCACCCGGTCGATCCTTTTGAGAACCTGCCCAATTGTGCAGGCAGTTTGCCATGATGGCCGGCGCCGCGCGATATAGCCGCTGCCCGCGCACGGAGACAACCGCACATGCCGCTTTCCCCGCCCGAACACGGGCTGTCCATCCGGGGCCTGGGCAAGGTCTACGCGGCGGACGGCAAGCGCCCGGCCAAGCGGGCCCTGGATGGGATCGACCTGACGGTGCCGCGCGGCTCCTTCTTCGGCCTGCTCGGGCCGAACGGCGCGGGCAAGTCCACGCTGATCAACATCCTGGCAGGACTTGTGAACAAGACCGAGGGCCAGGTCGAGATCTTCGGCATCGACATCGACCAGCGCCCGCGGCTAGCCCGCCGGGCGATCGGCGTCGTCCCGCAGGAGCTGAACCTGGATGCGTTCTTCTCGCCGCGCGAGGCGCTGGACCTCCAGGCGGGTCTCTACGGTGTGCCCAGGCGCGACCGCATCACGGACGAACTGCTGGACGCAGTGGGCCTGGCCGACAAGGCGGATGCCTATGCCCGGACGCTGTCCGGCGGCATGCGGCGCCGGCTGCTGGTCGCCAAGGCGCTGGTCCATCGGCCACCGGTGGTGGTGCTGGACGAGCCGACGGCCGGGGTGGACGTCGAGCTGCGCCGCTCGCTGTGGCGCTACATGCGCGAGCTGAACGAGCAGGGCGTGACCATCGTCCTGACCACCCATTATCTCGAGGAAGCCCAGGAGCTGTGCGACCGGATCGCGATTGTCGACGGCGGCCGGGTGGTGGCGTTCGATACGACCTCGGCCCTGCTGGGCCGGCTGGACGAGAAGTGCCTGATCGTCCGCGGCGCCCAACCCTTCACCCGTGTGCCCCCGGCCCTGGACGATGGCCACGCCTTGATCGACGGTGAAGGGCGCCTCGTGTTGCGCTACCGGCGCTCCTCGACGATGGTCGAGCATCTCCTGGACCGGCTGCGCGCGGCGGGCGTGTCGATCGCCGACCTCACGACCCAGGAAGCTGACCTGGAAGACCTGTTCGTCCGCCTGACCGGCCACCATGCGGAACCTGTCGAAGAGGTGGCTTAACGGATCATTCAGGAATGGCGGCTAGGATCGGGCAAATGAACCGATCCGGGGACAACATTTGCCCGTTCTGCCGATCCTGATGCTGCTGCTGGCCATGTCATTCCCGGCCGGGGCGCAAGACCTGCCGCGCTGCACGCCGGAGGTCGCCGGCGCGGTGGTTTGCATGGCCGGGCGCTCCTGCGCCTGCGAATTCCAGCGCGGCGGGCTGATGATCGGCCAGCCGGAAGGGTGGCGCTGGGATTGCGGGATCCTGCGCGGGAACTGCGGTCCGCCCCCGGTGCAGCTGGGGCCGGACTTCTTCGAGCTGCCGCCGGGGCTCTCGATCGACAGCTCGGACAACAGCATCCACCTCGACCAGACCACCGGGGTGAACGGAAGCGGCCAGCAGAACATCGACCGGCAGCGGGGCGATCGCTGGATCGGCCAGGGCCAGCCGCCGCCAGGGCTGCCCATCCCGCTGTTCCCCGAGCATCCCTAGCCGATGCTCCGCGCCGGGTGCGCCCGGCGCGGACGCCGTTCAGCGCTTGGCCAGATGGGCCTGGAGGTTCTTTAACCCGCCGCCGAACACGCCGTTGGCGAAGGTATCGACCCAGGATTCGCTGTCGGCTGGTGCGCAGTCGAAGGTGGTCCACCACTCGACGAAGCTCCGCCCGCTGTCCGTCACCGGCGTGACGCGCAGGGTGGCGACATAGTTCTGCACGTCGAACGGGGTCTTCTCGAAATTGTAGACGTAGAAGCGGTCCCGGTCGGAGAAGGCCAGGAGGCGCTCGCGGAGATGGGCGCCATCATGGAGATGGAAGCTGCGCACGCAGCCGACCTGATCCCCCTGCTTGCCATCCTCGATCTCGGAGCGCGCCACCATGTGACCGCCCCAGACGGGCAAGCCGTTGAAGTCGCGGACTGCCGCCCAGACCTGGTCGGCCGGCAGATCGATCACGGTGCTGGCATAGGCCTTCGGCATTCTTCTCTCCCTGATTCCGGCATCGCCCGGCATCGCCCGGCATCCACCCGCGCCAGCGACCCACGACCGCCTCTAGATCAATTCGCAGCCTATCGGAACCGTCCTGATCGCCATGCGCAAAGGGCCCCAGCTTCCCGTCACTGTTCCCTTGCGACGATCCCAAGCCCCGCCGCACCGTTATTGGCAGGCAAATGATCCTATGGCTGTGCTATTCTCCTCCCCATCCAGGAGGCCGCATGCACCGCCACCCGCATCGTCGACACGCACGAACGAACCCGAGCGGAGCCGCCAAGCGTGGGGGCCGCAACGGTGCATGATTGCATGAACGAACCCGAGCGCCGCTTCCACGGCCTCATGCGCAAGCGATGGCGACCGGTACCCGTCCGGGCGACCCGACCTGCCGCCGGAAAAGAGAGGCTTCGTGCTGTCCGGCAGCACGGGAAATTGCATAAACGAACCCGAGCCGCGGCCACCTGCTCGCAGGCACCTCGACAGATGGGCGATCCCGCCGGACAAGTCGCGACGGCAGTCGAACGAGAAGAATCCGGGGGGCGACGTGGCAGAGTTCATGCTGGGGATCGACAGCGGCGGCACGGCCGTGAAGGTGGCCGTGATCGCGTCCGATGGCACGGAGGTGGCGGTACGCGGCACCACCCACCCCGCCATCACGCCGAAACCCGGCCACGCCGAGCGCGATCCCGAGCGGGTCTGGCGCTGTCTGGGCGCCGACATCCACAAGGTTCTGGCTGATGCCGGCATCAGCGGCGAGGACGTGGACGGCATCGGGGTGACCGGCTACGGCAACGGGCTGTGGCTGGTCGACGAGGCCGGCCATGCGGTCATGAACGGCGTGCTGACCTTGGACCTGCGGGCCGCCTCGCTCTGCACGGCTTGGCGCAACGAGGAGCAGGACGAGGCGACTCGCCGGCGCCGCGCCCATGCCGCCGCCTGGCCTGGCAAGCCGATGCCGCTATTGGCTTGGCTGCACCGGCATGCGCCGGACACGATCGCGCGCGGCCGCTTTGCCCTGTCCAGCAAGGACTTCCTGCGCGCGCGGCTGACCGGCCGTGTGGCCGGCGAGGTGAGCGACCAGTCCAGCGGCGGCTTCTCGCCAGTCCAGAGCCGCCGCAACGAGCCGGCGATGATGGAGTGCGTGGGCCTGGGCGACCTCGTGCGGCTGATGCCGCCCCTGCTCGAGCCCATGGACATCGCCGGCGAGGTCACCGCCGAGGCGGCCGACCTGACCGGCCTTCGCGCCGGCACGCCCGTCTCGGCCGGCTGCTCCGATAACCTGGCGGTCATGCTCGGCACGGCTGCCATCGGGCCCGACGACGTGGTGGTGATGGCCGGTACCTGGGGCCTGCACCAGTGCTTCCTGTCGGAACTTCCCGCCGACGAGACCGCGATCTTCCTGACCCACGGGCTGGTCCCCGGCAGCTGGCTCGCCATCGAGGGCAGCCCCACCTCGGCGGGGCAGCTCGACTGGTTCGTGGAGCGCTTCATCCGCAGCCAGCGCCCCGACATCGCGGACGACGTGCTGTTCGCGGAGATCAACGCGGCGGTGGCCCCGCTCGATCCGGCCGCCCCGCCGATCTTCTTCTTTCCCTACCTGAACGGTGCGATGGACCAGTCCTCGGCCAGGGCCAGCCTGATCGGCATGACCAACTGGCACGGCCTGCCCCACACGGTGCGCGGCGTGATGGAGGGCATTGCCTTCGAGCATCGCCGTCATTTCGACCGGCTGGCGGCCCTGCGCGGCCGTCCGTCCGCGGCACGTTTCGCCGGCGGTGCCGCCAGGAGCGTGCCCTGGCGCGAGATCTTCGCTGCAGCCTTGAACCTGCCGCTCGTCCTCCCGGCCGGCAGGGAGCTGGGCGCGCTTGGTGCCGCAATCCTGGCGAGCGTCGCCATCGGCCGGCATCCGGACCTCGCGAGCGCCGTCGCCGCGATGACGAGGACGGTTGGCGAGGTCCAGCCGGACCGCGCGCTGGCCGGCCTGCTCGATCGCCGCTACCGGATCTGGCGCAACCTCGCCCGGGCCCTGGCGCCGCACTGGGACGAGGTGATCGACGGCGGGGGCGCATGAGGACCGACGCAACGCTCAAGGCGGCCCAGGCCCGGCGCATCGCGCTGGCTGCCCAGGGCTTCGGGCCGAAGCGGAGCGACCTGCCATCGGCCGCGCGGATCCGCGCGGCGATCGAGAAGCTGGGCCTGCTGCAGATCGATTCGGTCAATGTCCTGATCCGGGCACACTACCTGCCGCTCTTCTCCCGCCTGGGCAGCTATGACCGTTCCGTGCTCGATCGCCTCGCCAGCCATGACGGCATCTGGCCGAAACCGCATCGCCGGCAGTTCTTCGAATATTGGGGGCACGAGGCCTCGCTCCTGCCGGTGGCCTGCCACCCCCTGCTGCGCTGGCGGATGGCACGTGCCGACGCCGGGCAAGGGGTGTGGCGGGGCGTGAAGGCGGTGGCCGATTCGCGGCCGCAGCTGGTCGCCGCCATCTTCGACGAGATCCGCGATCGCGGCGCCCTTGGTGCCGGCGACCTCCAGGCCGCGGAGAAAAGCCGGGGCGGCTGGTGGGGCTGGTCCGATTCGAAGACCGTGCTGGAATGGCTGTTCTGGACAGGGCGGGTCACGGCGGTTGGCCGGCGCGGGTTCGAGCGCGTCTACGACCTGCCGGAGCGCGCCCTGCCTTCCGCCGTCCTGGCCACCCCGACACCGGACCCAGCGGACGCCGCCACCATCCTGACCCGGCAGGCTGGGCAGGCGCTCGGCGTGGCGACGGCCACCGATCTTCGGGACTACTGGCGCCTGCCCGTCGAGCTGGCCGCCGAGGCGGTCCGCCGCCTAGTCGAGGCGGGCGATCTTCTGCCAGTGGCCGTGGAGGGCTGGCGTGCCCAAGCCTATCTCGCGAAGGAGGCCCGCATGGCACGGCGCGTGGAGGCCCGGGCACTGCTGGTCCCCTTCGATCCCTTGATCTTCGAGCGCAGCCGGACGGAGCGGCTGTTCGGCTTTCGCTACCGCATCGAGATCTACACGCCCGCCGAGAAGCGGGTGCACGGCTACTATGTCCTGCCCTTCCTCCTGGGCGAGCGCCTGGTGGCGAGGGTCGACCTGAAGGCTGACCGGACGGCAGGCGTCCTGCTGGTCCGCTCCGCCCATGCCGAGGAGGGCGTGGACGAGGAGGTAGTAGCCGCAGCGCTCGCCCTGGAACTCCAGGACCTCGCGGCCTGGCTGGGCCTGCGGGCCGTCGCCGTCGAGGGATCTGTCCCCTTTGCGGCAAGGCTGGCGCGCCATGCCGGCTGAACCCGCGGGATCAGCGGGCGGGGGGCGGTTCCACCACGGCCTCGGCCTCGATCTCGACGTCGTAGTCGCCGATCAGCCGGCTGACTTCCAGGAGGGTGTTGGCCGGCCGTATCTGGCCGAAATAATGGCCATGGACGCGGCTGACCTTCTCCCAGTCATCGGCGTTGCGCAGGTAGATGCGGGTGCGGACGACCTCGCTCATCTTGCCGCCCAGCGAGCGGATCGAGGCGGCGATCTTGTCCAGGATGTAGACGGCCTGCGCCGCCGGATCGCCCTTGCCGATCATCTCGCCCGAACTGTGGGTGGCGGTCGTGCCGGAGACCAGGATCCGGTCGCCGACCCGCACGGCCCGGGAGTAGCCGCAGATCGGCTCCCACACGCTGCCGCTGTCGACACGGATGCGGCCGGTCCGGTGATCGATCGGCGCCGGCTGATAGACTGGCGGGACCTGGTCCAGATGGTGCGACAGGTCGCCCGAGGCCGTGAGAAAGGGCGGACGCCGGTACTCGTCGCCGCAATCGCCGGGAATGCGGGTCGCGATCGCCAGCGCCTCGCCGATCGTTGCCATGTCCTCGTCGTCCAGGCTGAACCCGCAAAGCCGCAGGTTGTCACCGCGATGCTCGCGCTCCCCGAGCCTGGCGCCCACGATCACGGCTGCCACGGCCGGCTGCTGCATGACCCAGCGGGTCGCGACGTTGGAGATGGACACGCCGTGCTTGCGGGCGACCGTGTCCAGCGCCTGCAGGATGCCCTGCAGGACATCCCAGCCCCCGGCCGCCTCGACGAAGCGCCGGTACTTCATCTTGCTCCAATCGCCGACCGAATCCGGCTCCTCGGCACCGAGCCACCGCTTGGAAAGGAATCCGCCGGCAAGCGTGCCATAGGCCAGGAGCCTGATCCCGTGCTGCTGGCAAAAAACGCTCATCTCCTCGGTGGCCCGGCGGTCGAGCAGCGACACGCAGACCTGGTTGGTCGCCACGGGAATGCCCTCGGCCACCAGCACGCGCAGATGGTCCGTGTCGACATTGGTGACGCCCAGCTGCGCGATCCGCCCCTCCTCGCGCAGCTTCGCCAGCTCCCGCATCGCATCCAGCCAAGCCGGGTGCTCGAACATCCACCAGTGGAACTGCAGGAGGTCGATGCGGTCCGTGTGCAGGCGCTTGCAGGCTCGGTCCACCGCGATCTGGACGACTTCGCGCGTCATCTCCCCTGGCTCCGGGCACCATTTGGTGAAGGTCGCGAGCCTGGCCTGATCCGCTACCTCGAGCGTCCCGTTCGCCAGCCGCTCGCGGAGCCGGCCGGCCAGGACCTCGGCACTGCCATAATGGTCCGCCATGTCGAAGGCATCGAAGCCGTCGACCATGTAGGCCGCCAGCGCCGTTGCGCCTTCGTCCGGATCGATCGGCCCGGCACCGCGCTCGATGTCCGCGACCTGCCAAAGGCCCGTCACCACCCGCGGGATGTTCAGGCCGGGAGCGAGGTCGATGCGTTCGATCCCGGAAGAGCTGCTCGCCAACGTCGCATTCCTTCGCTGCTACGTAGAGAGATAGCAGCTTGCGCAGGCATGGTGGAGGGCAACGGATCTGCAGGGGTAGCATCGCGGAAGTTTGGGGCTCCCGCAGCGTGGGGATCGCGGCAATGTCCGCCACCACGCAGTCGTGGGAGACACATTCGTGGCAATGCCTCGGGCTATCCTGGTAGCCGGTCCCTATCGTTCGGGCACGGGCGACGATCCGGCACTGATCGCGCGGAACATGCGGGCGATGAACGAGGCCTGGCTCGGCCTGTTCCGAGCCGGCCACCTGCCGCTGGCAGGCGAATGGCTGGCCCTGCCGCTGATCGAGACGGCCGGCGGGCGACACTTGTCCGACCCGCAGTTCGACGAGATCTTTCATCCGGTGGCACGGCGGCTGCTCGAGCGCTGCGACGCCGTGCTGCGGATCGGCGGTCCGTCCATGGGCGCCGACGAGATGGTGGCCCTTGCCGAGGCTGCTGGCCGGCCCGTGTACCGCCGGATCGAGGATGTTCCTGCATGACCCTGCCGCAGAGCGCGACGATCAAGATGAACCAGGTGCAAACGCTGTCGAACGATGGCTACGTGCTACGCCGGTACAACTACGACTACCGGCGGCGCGACGGTTCCTGGCGCCAGGTCAGCCGCGAGGTCTATGACCGCGGCAACGGCGCCGTGATCCTGCTGTATGATCCGGTTGCGCGTACCGTCGTGCTGGTGCGGCAGTTCCGCCTGCCCACCTTCGTGAACGGGCACCCCGACGGCTGGATCCTGGAAGCACCGGCGGGGCTGCTGGACGCCCGCGACCCCGCCGAGGCGATCCGGCGCGAGGTCGCGGAGGAGACCGGCTACCAGGTCAGCGAGGTACGGGCCTTGTTCAGTGCCTACATGAGCCCGGGCTCCGTATCCGAACGCCTTCATTTCTTCGCTGCCCCGGTCCATGCCGGGATGCGCACGGACGCGGGTGGGGGGCTGGAGGAGGAGAACGAGGACATCGAGGTCGTGGAGATGCCGTTCGAGGAGGCGCTTGCCAAGATCGGCACCGGCGAGATCGTCGACGCCAAGACGATCATGCTCCTTTATCATGCGCGGGTCAGCGGGCTGTTCCAGTGAGACGGTCCGGCAGCTCCGGCATGAGGTGCAGGCCTGGACTGGGACGATGTCCGTATCTTCTTGGCGATCGCGCGGACCGGCAGCCTAGCCGGCGCCGCCGCTTCCCTGCGCGCCAGCGAGGTCACGGTCGGACGTCATCTGGCGTCGCTGGAGGCTGCGCTGGCGTTGCGGCTGTTCGACCGGCTCCCGAACAGGCTGCGTCTGACGAGCGAGGGCGAGCGGATGGTCTTGGCCGCCGAGGCCATGGCCGAGGCTGCGAATGGCGTGGCCAGGCTGGCCAAGGCCGCCGCCGCCGACCCGGCCGCGCCGATCAGGATCACGTCGACCAGCTCGGTGGGCCTGTTCCTGGTGCGGCATCTGGCAACGCTGCTGGCTGCCGCAGCTTGCGCACCCCTGGAGCTGCTGGTGACCCGCGAAACTTTGGATCTCGGTCACTGGCAGGCCGATATCGCCCTGCGCATGCGCCGCCCACCCGAGCGCGGCCAGCTGATGGTGCGCCGCCTGGGCAGGATCACGTTTGCACCCTACGTCACTGCCGGCTTCGGTGCGCAGGCGGGAATCATCGGGTTGCGGGACGATGCAGGCTCGCGCCAGGCACGCTGGCTGGCGTCATTCCAGCCGGACGCGCGCATGACTGTTCGGCTCAGCGACGTCCACTTGCGGTTGGAGGCGATCCTGGACGGCCGGGGGATCGGTCTCCTGCCCTGCTTTCTCGGTGACGACGATCCGCGGCTGGCCCGGGCCGCACCGCCACCGCCCGAGCTGGAGGAAGACGTCTTCCTCCTCGTGCATCAGGATCTGGTGGAACTGCCCGGGGTGCGCGCGGTCATGGACGCGCTGGTGCGGCTGTTCAGGACAGAAGCTGCCATCCTGCGCGGACAGCCTCGCAATGACGCGAAGACTACTCGCCAGCCTGGGCCTTGAGCGCCGCCACCTCGTCGGCCTTCATCTCGCCAATGGTCACGACCTCGCCGTTCTGGATCCGCCACAGCCGGAACGGCCCGGTAATGTCGCCGTGCTGGTCGAACTGGACGGGGCCGATGACGCCTTCGTAGCGGATGGGCTTGCCCTCCTCGATCAGGGCCAGCGCCTTCTTGAAGCCGTCCGGCCCTGCATGGATGGTCTCGCCGTTCGGATCGACCACCTTGCGGATCGCGTCCTTCAGCTTCGCCTTGTCCGGCGCACCGGCAATGGCGACCGCGAGCCCGACGATGGCAGCGGCATCATAGGCGCGGTCCGCGGCCGGCGCCTGGCAGTCGAAGTCGGTCGCAAAGGCGTTATAGGCCTGGCAGAAATAGTCGGTCGACGGCGTGGCGGTGGTGCCGGACGAGGTGCCGAACGCATCGTCCAGGTATTTCGCCCCGACATCCTTGATGAAGTCCGCCGAGTTCATGCCGTCGTTGAGCAGGAACCGGGCGGGCCCGCCCTGGGCGATCCAGGTGCGCGCCACGGTGGTGCCATCCCCTGGATAGGCCACGAGGTAGAGGGCCTCAGGCTCGCCGCCCAGCGCCTCGGTCACCTCGGGCTGATAGGAAGCCTGGTTGGGATTATAGGGCGTGGTCGAGGTGATCTGGCCGCCCAGCCGCTCGTACGACTTGCGGAACTCGGCCACCATGTTGACGCCGAAATCGTTGTTGACGTGGACGATGGCGATCTTCTTCAGCCCCTGGTCGAGCGCGTACTTGGCCGCGGCGGTGCCCTGGAGCGCGTCGGAGGTGATCGTCCGGAAGAAGACCCCACCGGTCTTTCCTTCCTTGGCAAGCACGGTGAGGGTCGGCGAGGAGGAGGCAGGCGAGACCTGCACCACGCCGGCCGGCCCGGTGACCGAGGTCACGATCGGGATGGACACGGACGAGATGATCCCGCCGATGATGGCCGGCACCTTCTGGAGGTCGACCAGCTGGCGGGCGGCATCGACCGCGACCGTGCCCTGGCTCTGCGCATCCCGGACATCGGGGGAGAGCTTGCAGCCAGCCGCTCCGCCGGCTGCATTCAGGTCGTTGAATGCGAGCTCGATCGACTTCGCGGCTGCCTGCCCGAACCGGCCGGCAGGCCCGGTCAGGGAGACCACCGAGCCGATCGTGATCGTGCAATCCTGGGCAGCGGCAGGGGTCGGTGCCTGCAGGGCCGAGGTACCGAGAGCGGCAAGCGCCAATGCTGCGAGACGAAGTTTCACGATCAGGCACCCTCAACAGACCGCCAAGGGGACCGGTGCTTCGGTCCAGCGGTGAACGGAGCTGGAGTGGAAAGCGCGGAGCAGCCGCCGTCAAGCGTAGGAGGCGCTGCCAGCAAGAGCCTGGGTGAAACGACGTTGCATGTCGGCAGGGTCCACCATTCCTATTCGCTTCGCTACCGACCAGAGATGGCCAGATAGATCAGCGATCATCCCGCTCCTGTCGCCGTAGAACTGGCCGAAGTCCGGGTACTCGTTGGCAAGCATCACCATGCTTCGGCCGATCCGGATCTCCAACAGCCGACGAATGTCCACCGGACGTGCTGCGGCGGCAGTTGCATGGCCTTTGTGAATCGCACAGGACGCAACCTGGAAGCGATGGTCGCGGCGGCAGAACGCGAATACCAAGCTTGCAAAGGCCTTCCGCAACCATTTCATCGCCCGCCACCGGCTGCCATCGACCTGGAGAGTGCGCTTGACCTGATCTACGGGCCGCTCTTCTACGGCCCGCTGGTCAGCCATGCGCCACTCGACGGCGATTTCACCGACGAGGTTCTGGATGAGGTGCTTCGCGGCCTGGGTCCGGTCATGAGGTCGGGCTGATCCAGGTCTCCTGGAGATGCACCCAGACGAACCCCTGCGGTGCCCGGTGGTCCGTTTTCAGCAGCGCACTGGACCGACGCTGGGTCATCGCATCTCCGTGCAACTGCCGTTCCACGTAGATCGCCATGACATGCGCCGCGTCGATCGCCACGGCCTGGATGTTGGCGATCTCGATGCGGAACGTCGGCCCGAACCGGCCACGGGCGGACTTCAGCCCCGTCAGAACATCAGCACGCCCGAGCAAGTGGCCGGACGGGTCGACCATCTGGAAGTCGGCGGCCAGCGCGGCCTCGGCCCGCGTAAGGCTGCCATTACCGCTGCCGAGCCAGGAGGTGAAGAACTCGTGGAACTCGACGATCTCGCGGATGGCGGCCGCCGTTCCGCTCATGTCGCCCTGCTCAGGTCGTACTTCATGATACGGCCATGGCGACCGTCGCGATCGCGCTCCAGGTCGAAGCAGTCGCCTTCGAGTGTCCTCCGCTGGGCCAGGATCTCGTCGATGGCACGATGGTCATCCTGGTCGAGCTCGAAGCTGAAGGTGCGGAGGTTGTCCGCCAGATGGTCCGCATAGCGGGAACCGACGATGACCCCGGCAACCTGCGGCCGGTCCAGCACCCAGCGCGTTGCGACGTTGCCGATGGCGACGCCATGCCGGTCTGCGACCGCCTTCAGCCGCTGCAGCAAGGCCTGGAACAATTCCCAGCCGCCGACATCGTCGATGATCAGCTTGTACTTGATCAGCGAGCGGTTCTCGAAGCCATCAGGCTCTGACCGGCCCAGCCAATGCTCGGAGAGGAATCCGCCCGCGAGCGTGCCGTAGCAGAGCAATTTCATGCCGCTGCCTTCGCACAAGGACACCAGCCCCTTCTCCACTCGGCTGTCGAGCAGGGAGTACTGGCTCTGCATGGACACGAGGGGCATGCCGGCGTCGATCAGGGCCGCGCTGTGGTTGCGGTCGAAGTTGGTGCCGCCCAGAAGGTGGATCTTGCCGGCTTTTTGGAGGTGGACCAGCCAGGCCGCGGTTTCCTGCCAGCCCGGGACCGCATAGTCCCACCAGTGGAACTGGACGAGGTCCAGCCGGTCGGTGCGCAGGCGCCGGAGCGAACGGTCGATGACTCGCTCGACATAGACCCGGTCGACCTGGTGGAGGTGGCCAAGGTCGGGGACAAACTTGGTATGGACCTTCAGCCGGCGGCGACGCTCCTCGCCAGCCTGCGCGCGAAACACACCGATCATTTCCTCCACACCGGTGTAGATATCGGCGCAGTCGAAGGTGGTGATGCCCTGGTCGACAAAGGCGGCCATGTCGTCGATGGCCCGCATCTGGTCGACCGGACCATGGCCGCCGGCCAGTTGCCAGCCGCCACGCAGCATGCGGGAGATGCGATAGCCGGGTGCCAGCTCGTATCTTTCCACGGTCATCGATCGCTCTCCGCCCGCAGGGAAACGCGGGTGGTCTCGGCGTGGCGAAAGGCCGTGCGACCGCTGCGGCGGATCAGGAAGCGTCCACCGCAGTGCGGGTCCGGGCAGGCGACAACGGCATCCGTGGTCATCCAGTCGTTCGGGTGGGTATCGCGCTGCTTGGCGGGCAACAGCGGTAGGAGAGCCGCCAGTGCATAGATCGGAAAGCTCTGCCCGGGTGGCATGGACAGGTTTTCGCCCGACAGGAACAGGCGGTCGCCGACCTTGTGGTTGCAGACCATCGGCTGGTTGCCAGCCACCACCTCGATTTCGAGGTCGTAGAGCTCGAACAGGTCATCGGCTTGGTTGGACAAGGGCTACCTCGGAGTTGGTCCTCCAAGGGTAGAATGGAGACACAACCTTTGCCAGAAGAGGTGCCCGTTCGCTCGATGGTCATGCGCAGGTCGGAGGGAGGAAAAAGATGCAGCTCTACTGGGCGCCGAAGTCACGCTCACTCAGGATTCTCTGGCTCCTGGAAGAGATCGGCTGTGACTATGAACGTGTTCTTGTCGACATCCGATCAGGCCCACAAACTGACCCTGCGTTCCTGGCGATCAACCCGATGGGCAAGGTTCCCGTTCTCGTGGACGACGAGGTGATCGTTTCCGAATCGGGCGCCATCGCTGCCTATCTGGGTGATCGGTTCTCCCAAGCAGGGCTGGCGCCGGCGATCGGGGACTCAAGGCGCGGCAGCTACCTCAAGTGGCTGTTCTTCTCGGGCAACTGCATTGAAGCTGCATTCGGCGAGAAGTTCGGCAACCTGAAGCTGCCCTACCTGGCTGCCGGATGGGGTAGCTTCGAGCGTGTCGTGGACGTCCTGGAACAAGCGGTCGCAGGCAGGCCCTGGCTGCTCGGCGACCAGTTCACTGCGGCGGACGTCATCATCGGCTCCGATGTGAACTTCGGCATGAACCAGTTCAAACTGATTGAACCGCGGCCGGCACTTTCGGCCTATGTCGATCGCTGCCTGGCGCGGCCGGCCTTCCAGCGCGCCCAGGCGATGGATGCCAGCGGCTAGCTAGTCACGTACCGGATCAGTCCGTGTGGAACACCTCATCCATCTGCGCCCACCACTCGCCCTTGCCGCGCGCCTCGAACGGCTCCTGCATCGGGTCCGTGAGCTTCCACCAGCGCTGCGTCTCAGGGTCCGCCGCCATCTTCGCCATGTCGGCTGCGAAGTCGGTGCCGTGGTACTCGAAGTAGGTGAACAGGATGTTGTCCGGACGCTTCAGGAAGATCGAGTAGTTGCGGATGTTGCAGGCGGCAATCATCTGGAGCACGGACGGCCAGACGGCAGCATGCAGCCGCTCGTACTCTTCGATGGCCTCCGGCCGCAGCCTGATGCAACTGCCGTATCTGCGCATGGCCGAAGCTCCTATTCGTCGAAATAGTCACGGTACGCCTCGTGCAACTGGCCGAGCATACTCAGGATGACGTCCAGGTGCGCGTTCAGCCGTGCACGGGCCAGGGCGAGGCGGTCGGCTTCGAAGGCGTCGAGGATCGCACGGTGCTCGAGGGCCACGGCCTTCATGCGGTCGTTGAGCGGGAAGCCCAGGCGGTGCAGGCGGTCCAGGTGGGCCTTGGCATGTTGGATCGGTCGCCACACCCCCTCCACGCCGGCTGCACGCGCGAAGCACTGGTGGAACTTCACGTCGACGCGAAAGAAGGCGTGGACATCGCTCAGGTCGTGCAGGGCCTCGTGCTCGGCCAGGACAGCGTGCGCCTCGGCCGACGCGGCAGTCGTCCAGGCGGGCGCTGCCTTCTCGAGAATGGCGATCTCCAGCGCCTTGCGGATGAAGTGGCCGTCCTTGACCTTGCCCATCTTGATCGGAGCGACGTAGGTCCCCTGCTGGGGATAGACGTCGAGCAGTTCTTCCTCGACGAGCCGGACGATGGCGTTGCGAACAGGCGTGCGCGAAACGCCGGTCTGGCGGCAGATCATGTTCTCGCTGATGAATGTCCGCGGTGCCAGGCGCAGTTCGACGATCGCATCACGCAGTCCGGCGTAGATCTGATCGGCCACGTTCCGTCGCCGGTCGACGAGCAGTTCGAAGCGAGGACCGCCCACCTCCATGATCGGTTCGAGCACTGTCGCAGCTGCGTTCGTCGCCATCCCTGTTCCATGCTGCCCGAGTTCTTGCGCACCGGATGCTTGTATCCTAGCATCCAGCTCACGCGCCGCAACTAAGTTGGGCGGCCCGCGCCAAGATCGCGATCAGGGAACAGGCCATGGTCAAAACGACAATATTCACCACGCTCGCGGCAGGCTTGCTGCTGAGCATTGCAGGAACCTCGGCGCGTGCTGCCGACGATACGATGGTCGCGCTCGTTCCGGGTGGACCACACCCCTATTTTGCGGCCTGGGAGCAGGCAGGCAAGGACGCGGCGGCCGAGTTCAAGCTGGCTGGCGCCGATTATCGCGTGCCGCCGAAGTGGGAGCTTTCCCAGCAGAACCAGCTCCTCGAGAGCCTGATCACCCAGGGCTACAACGGCTTCCTGGTGTTCCCCGGCGACCCGGTCGGCGGCAACGGCGTGGTGAGCGAACTGGTCGAACAGGGCGCGCCGGTGATCGCGACGGCCGGCTGCTTGAAAGAGCCGTCGGATGCCGCATTCTGCCTGGGCACCGATACGGGCAATTCGGCCTATCTTGGAACCCAGGAGCTCATCAAGCGGATGGGCGGCAAGGGCAAGATCGCCCATTTCACGGGCTTCCTCGTCGACCCCAACACGCAGCTGCGCATCGACGCGGTGAACAAGGCGGCGGCCGAGACCAACGGTGCGGTCGAGGTCATCCAGGTGATCGCCGACATCGACGCGCCCGAGCCTGCCGAGGAGAAGATCAACGCCTACCTCGCCGCCCATGGCAACGAGGTCGACGGCATCGTGACCACCGCCTGGATCCCGGCGGTCGTATCGGCCAACGCCCTGCGCAAGATCGGCGACAAGCGCATCAAGATGGTCGGCATCGACCATGACGAGGTCGTCCTGCAGGCAATCAAGGATGGCTTCGTCGACGGCACGATGCTGCAGAACCCCTATGGCCAGGGCTACATCGGCACGTTCGCGATCGACCGGCTGCGCAGCGGCTGCACGGTCAAGGAGGACGCGCCGTTCGGCGCGACCGCGCTGACCAACCGGTTCATCGACAGCGGCACGGCCTTCGTGGACGCTTCCGGCGTCGACAACTATGTCGGTGCGATGCAGGCCGTGACCAAGCAGCTGATGACCGACTTCGAGAGCAAGTACCTCAGCTGCAGCTGATCCCGTCGCCCCGGCTCCATGGCCGGGGCAGCCTTTCTCGTGTTCTTCCGTTCGGGATATCGATGCAACCGGCAGGCACGCTTCCTGCGGCTCCGGCCAGACCGGCCAAGACCGCTTCCTTCGTCCAGGCGGGCTTTCTCGGTGGCAACGAGTTCGGCCTGATCGTCCTGATCTGCGTGTTCGCGGCGATCTTCTCGCTCGCGACCAAGGGCTTCGCCTCGCCCTTCAACCTCTTCACGCTCGGCCGCACGATGGCGATCGACATCGTCATCGGCTTCTCGATGATGGTCGTGATCGTATCGGGCGGCCTGAACCTGGCCGTCGGCGCGATCGGCGTCTGCGCGGTCATGGCCGGCGGCTTTGCCATGGAGCGGCTGGGTTTCTCCTGGCCGCTCGGGCTTGCCGTTACACTGCTCGTCGGCGCGGCGCTCGGTGCTGTCAACGGCGAGGTGATCGTACGGAGCGGCGTGCACAGCTTCATCATCACGCTTGCCACGATGAGCATCTTTTTCGGCGGCATGGTGTTCCTCAGCCGGGCCGAAGCCTTTCGCGGGTTGCCGCCAGAGGTCGCCCAGTTCGGCAAGCTGCGGCTCATGGGCTTCCTGTCGCCCCTGTTCCTGGTCAGCATCGTCGCCGGTCTTGTGCTTGCCTGGCTCTATCGCCTCACTGCACTAGGACGCCGAATGCTGGCTGCCGGCGCCAGTCCACGGGCCGCTGAAGTGTCGGGTATCCGGGTCGATCGGACGATCGTCGGCTGCCATATCCTGTCCGGCATCCTGGCAGCGCTGGCCGGCGCCATGCTGACCGCGCGTCATGGCGCCGCCATTCCATCCATGGCCGGCCATCTCGGCCAGGACTGGCTCCTGCCGGCCTTCCTGGCCCCAGTCCTGGGTGGCACGCTTCTGACCGGCGGGAAAGTCTCCGTCCTCGGCACGTTCCTGGGTGCGATGCTGGTGAGCGCGCTCACGAACGGCCTCCTGCTGCTGCGGGTCGGCGAGTTCTGGGTGCAGGCCTTCCTCGGGCTGCTCCTGCTGGCCGCCGTCCTGCTCGACCTGGGCCGCCGCCGGCTGCTGGCCCGCCATCGGATCGCCGTGTGATGCAGACATTCCTCGGCAAAGCGACCGATACTGACTGGTTCGGTCCATTGATCGTGGTGGTGATCGCGGTCGCCGCCATCGGCTCGATCGAGCCATCCTTCCTGTCATCGTTCAACGTCCAGGTGCTGCTCTCCGCTATCGCCGTGAACCTGGTCATCGCGCTGGCCCAGATGATCATCATCGCGCTCGGCCAGATGAACCTGTCGGTAGGCGCCATCGGCGGGCTGGTCGCCATCGCCTTTGCCGGCATGATGGAAGTGTGGGGACTGCCGGCCCCGCTGGCGCTCATCTTAGCCCTGGCGATCGGCACGGCCGCCGGACTGGCCAACGGCATCATCATCGCGCGGACCGGCATCAGCGCCTTCATCATCACGCTGGCCAGCCTCTCCTTCTACAAGGGCGTCAACCTCGGCATCACCGAGGCACAGCCCTTCTACGGCATCCCGGAGGCCGTGAAGGCATTCGGCAACACCAACATGCTGGGGCCGATCCCCTGGCTGGTCCTGCCCGCTGCGATCGCCGGCCTGTTCATCTGGTATCTGCTGGCCAAGCTCAGGGTCGGACGGCAGATCCTGGCGGTCGGCGGCAACGCCCATGCCGCCGAGCTGTCCGGCATCTCCATCGTCGAGACGACAGTCTGGGCGCACGGCCTGTCCGGCCTGCTGGCCGCGCTCGGCGGCGTCATGGTCGTGGCCCGGCTGCAGATCGGGCAGCCATCGATCGGCGACGACTGGCTGATCCTGTCGTTCGCCGCACCGGTGATCGGCGGCGCGGTCCTGGCCGGCGGGCATGTCTCGGTGGCGGGCACGGCGCTGGGCGTCGTCGTGGTGGCGATCATCACCCAGTCTCTCGTCCTGTTCCACATCGACCCGTTCGTGGTGCAGATCGTGCTGGGCGTGCTGATCCTCTGGGCCGTCGGCATCAACCGTTGGCGAGAAGTGCGCGTCGAACGCCGCCTGAGGAGGGCCTGATGGAACGGCCACTCCTGGAGGCCCGTGGCATCGGCAAGTCGTTCCCCGGCGTACGTGCCCTCGACGACGTAAATCTCACGCTTGCCAAGGGCTCGATCCACGCACTGCTCGGAGAGAATGGGGCCGGCAAGTCCACGCTGATCAAGATCCTGACCGGTGTTCACCGGCTGGACGAGGGCGAACTGCTGCTGGACGGCCAGCCGGTGCGTTTCGCCGATCCGCACGCGGCCATCGCCGCAGGGGTCGGCGTGGTGCACCAGGAGCGCAATCTCATCCCGCGCTTCTCGGTGGCCGAAAACATCATGCTGGAGCGGCTGGGCCCTTCCGTCCTCTCCAAGGTCGACCAGTCCGTGCTCCAGGCCGAGGCCAAGCGCTGGCTGGACCTCCTGGAGCTGGACGTCGACCCTGCCACTCCAGTCGGACGGTTGTCCGCGGCCAAGATGCAGCTGGTGGAGATCGCCAAGGCACTATCGCTACGCTCGCGGGTGCTCCTGATGGACGAGCCTACCGCGTCGCTGACCCCACACGAGACGACCCACCTGTTCGCCCTCCTGGAGCGGCTGAAGCGAGACGGTGTCACCATCGTGTTCGTAAGCCACAAGCTTGAGGAAGTCCTGCAGATCTGCGACTCCGTCACGGTGCTGCGGGACGGACGCAATGCCTGCCAGAGCCAGTCCATGGCCGGGATGGGCCGGCAGGATCTCGTGCGCCTGATGATCGGCCGTAACGAGCAAATCCCGGCCTGGGCCGAACGTGACCGTACGACCGAGCCGGTGGTTCTACAGCTCACCGATGTCTCGACGATGCTGGGACACAAGAATGTCAGCCTGACGCTCCATGCCGGCGAGATCCTTGGTCTCTATGGCTTGGTCGGGGCCGGGCGCAGCGAGTTGGCGAAATGCCTGATCGGGCTGTTTCCGATCGCGAGCGGCACGGTCGCCATCGACGGGAAAACCGTCGCCATCAATTCAGTGTCGGAGGCGCTGCATCGTCACGGGCTGGGCTATGTCAGCGAGGACCGCAAGGGCGAAGGACTGGTACTGGCTCATTCGGTGCTGGCAAACGCCGGGATCACCGTCTGGTCGAAGCTGGCCGGGTTGCTCGGGTACCTGAAGGACGGGACGGTCCGGAGCCGGGTTTCCCCGGCCATCGAACGACTGGAAGTGAAGACGCCTTCCCTGGCGCAGCAGGTGGGATTGCTCTCCGGCGGCAATCAACAGAAGGTGTCGGTGGCCAAGTGGCTGGCGGCGGGCGTGAAGATCCTGATCGTCGATGAGCCGTCGGTCGGGATCGACATCAAGACCAAGGCTTACCTGCACGAACTGCTCCGGGCCCTGGCCGAGGACGGTACCAGCATCCTGCTGATCACCTCGGACATGCCTGAGATGATCACGCTGGCCGACAGGATCTCGGTGATGGACGGCTACCGGGTCACCGGCACGCTCGTGAACAACCGCGACTACCGCCAGATGTCCGAGGGGATCATGCGGCTGATCCACGGCGAAGAGCCCGCCGAAGATCGAGTGGTCGTCGCCTGACGGCCGGATGCAGCTATTCTACAACGGGCGGTGTGGAACCGGATCGGTAGGGTGGGCTTTTCTTCCCGCAGAGGAAGCAAGCCGAAGCGGAAGAAGCCATGTCCGACCATACCTACCGGGTCATCGAGGTCGTCGGGTCCTCGAGCAGCAGCATCGAGGACGCCATCAAGGGTGCGGTCGCAGACGCGTCGAAGACGTTGCGCCACATCCGCTGGCTGGAGGTCGTGGAGACGCGGGGTCATGTCGAGGATGGTCAGGTCAAGCATTTCCAGGTCACCCTGAAGCTGGGCTTCACGCTGGACGACCGCTCTTCCTGACCGACCGTAGCGGAAAACAGACATAGCTCGACAAGTGACGGCCGCCACCGGGCCAGCCGTTACGTCCCAGGACGAACGTCGCTTAGGTCTGGCTGCCGTTCCCGATCTTCCATAGGCTCCTTGCGGCGGCAGGACAGGGAGCCTCGCCTGCGCGACCGACCCGGGATGTGGGGACGGTCGGATGGATTCCTCGCAGAAGGAACGGGCGGTGGTGAGCTACGACTATATCGTGATCGGGGGCGGCAGTGCCGGCTGTGTCGCGGCCTGGCGGCTGACGCAGGAATTCGGTGCGAAGGTGCTGCTGCTCGAGGCGGGCGGTCCTGACGACGGTTGGCTGCTGCGCATCCCAGCAGGCTTTGTGAAGCTGCTCTCCAGCAAGAAGTACATGAGCCACCACGAGACCGTGCCACAGCCGCAGCTGGATGGGCGCGTGCTCACGATCCCGCAAGGACGGGTGCTCGGTGGCGGCAGCAGCATCAATGCCCAGGCCTACATGCGCGGCCGGATCGCAGACTACGATGCGTGGGGCGAGCTTGCCGGCAGCGAGGCCTGGTCCTGGGAGAAGATCCTCCCCCACTTCAAGGCGCTGGAAGGCAACCAGCGGTTCAACGACGAGTTGCACGGGATCGATGGACCGCTGAAGGTCGGCAGCGGCGGGTTCGTTTGTGACATGACCCACATGTTTGTGCGGGCCGTTCAGGGCATGGGGGTGCCGTTCAGGGCCGACTTCAACAACGGCTCGCCGGGTGGCGTCGGCTACCTGCAGATCACCGGCACGCCCGGACGACGGTGCAGCGCGGTGGATGCATTCCTGCGGCCGGTCATGGACAACCCGAACCTCCACCTGCGCACCCATGCCCATGTCACGAAGATCATCGTCCAGAACGGGCGGGCGATGGGCGTGGAATTCATCCACGACGGAAAGATCGAGTCCGCGCACGTGGATGGGGAAGTACTTGTGGCCGGCGGCGCCTTCGTGTCGCCGAAGCTGCTGATGCTGTCTGGCATTGGCCCGGCGGACCATCTGCGCAGCCTGGGGATCGAGGTGAAGGTCGATCTGCCTGGTGTCGGCCAGAACCTCCAGGACCATCCCGGCTCGCCGGTCGTGGCCTCGACGAACGGCAACTATGGACATTTCGGGCATGACCGCGGCCTGAAGATGGTGCTGAACGGGATCGAATACGTCTTGTTCCGGCGCGGACGGATCACCAGCACCGGCGTCGAGGCCTGTTCGTTCCATGTGCCGGAGGATGGAACCGGCGATCCGGTGATGCAGGTCTACTGCGTGCCGACGACGAGCTATGCCGGCGACGTGCCGGCGGTGGACGGGGTGACGCTGCACACCGTGCTGCTGCGGCCCCGCTCCGTCGGCTGGGTGAAGCTGCGTTCCGCCGATCCCAATGACATGCCGCTGGTTCATCCGAACTATCTCGAACACCCCGATGACATGCGCCATCACGTCGCCGGCGTGCGGGCCGTCCGCGAGATCATGCGCTCCCGCCCGCTGGCCGACGTGATCGTGGACGAGCTGCTGCCTGGCCCACAGGCCACCAGCGACGAGGACATCGCCGCCCATCTGCGCCGCACTGCGCGCACCGATTTTCATCCGGTCGGGACCTGCCGGATGGGCAGATCCGGCGATCCGGCGACGGTGGTGGGACCCGACCTGGCGGTGCAGGGAGTGATGGGCCTGCGCGTGATCGATGCCTCGATCATGCCAAAGCTCGTATCGGCCAACACCAATGCACCGACCATGGCCATCGCCGACCGCGCGATCTCGCTGGTGAGAGGTGTCGAACGCGTGGCGACCGGCGCAACCGCCGCCAGAGCCTGAGGAAATAGCGGTTGCGCGGTTGAATCTTTTCCCTGCGGGGGCGATTTCATCCGACAGTGTCGGCGGTACGTCGTCCCGCCCGGAGAGTTGTTGGATGTCGGATCACCGTCTGCAGCAGATCGCCAATGCGCATCTGACTGGCTACCTGCGCTACTCATCGGGCGACCGCCGTGCCGACGAGGCAACCGGCCGCAAGCACGGCGCAGCAGGCGAGCCGAAGGTCAACGACCGGGAGTGTCTCTACTACGGCAGCCTGCTCGGGCAGGCCAAAGGTGCACTCGGTGCCTACGAGCGCGACCGCATGGAGCTGGTGATCACCAACGAGCGGCAGGTCGACGAGCTGGCCCGCGAGGCGGACGAGAATTACCAGAAGCGCAAGGCCGGTGTTCTGGAGGAGCGGACCAGCGCGCTGGCCGAGCTGAACAAGACGGTCGGTCCGCGCAGCACGCGGATGCAGAGCGCGGTCGATCAGCATGTCGAGGCGCGGGGCCGTGCGTCGCAGATCGAGGCCGACCTGGGCCGCCCCCTGCGCACCAGCATGGTGCCCATCTATCCCTTCATCCTGCTGATCATCGCGATCGCCGAGATTCCGATCAACCGGCTGGCGTTCGAGCTGTTCTTCCAGGAAGCGCCGATCGTTTCCCTGTTCCTGTCCTTCGCGGTCGGTCTCCTCCTGGCGTTCTTTGCTCACCAGGCCGGGCTCTGGCTCCGGCAGGCGGCCAGCTACAAAACGCTCGGAGGCAAGCTCGGGCACTTGGCGGGCGTGCTCCTGATCATCGCGATCGCGGCACCGCTGCTCTACTTCATCGCGGCAATGCGCCAGCACTACCTGGCTCTGCTGGAAGCGGAGGCAGCTAGCGACTTCGGCACCTTGTTGCGCCAGGGCCTGGAGGGTGGGCTATCCAGTGCACGGGAAGTGCTTTCGGTGGAGCTTGGAGGCCCAGGGTGGACGCTCCTCATCCTGAACATGGCGCTCCTGGTCGTCGGTGCCATTGTCAGCTTCGTGCGGCACGACCCGCATCCCGACTACGAGGCGGCGGTGACCCAGTCCAAGCGGACGGAGCGGCGGCTGAACAAGATGCGCTGGAACTATGAGCGGCGGGAAGCGGCGCTCTCCCGTCAGTTCGACGAGCGTATCTCCACGCTCGACCGCCAGCTGGTCCGGATCGACAATGAGCTGGCGACAGCGCGGCGCACGCTGGATCAGGCAGCCCAGCATCAGCCGGCCATGGTACGAGCCGTCGCACGGACGCTGGTAGAGCGCTTCGGTTCCTATCGCATCGGCAACCGGCTCGGGCGGACCGACGGGGCGAGTCCACCCTGCCTCGATGATTTCAGTGAGCCCGGCATTGCACGGGCGCTGCAGCGGAGCCTGGATGATGCGCCAATGGCTGGTATCGACGATCCTGCTAATGTGGTCGATATGCGCTCTGCCGGCTGACGCCGAGGCCCAGGCGACCGACTATTGCGCAAGCAGCACCCGTTCCATCCTGTTCCTGATCGACCGCACCACCGCCTATGACGAGCGGGACCGGGAGGTACTGGTCGACGGGCTGGACCGGTTCTTCAGGGAGCTGGGCACCGGCGACCGGCTGCTGCTCTACACGATCGGCGGGAGTGCGGCCGATAGCCGTCGCCTGTTTGATGCGTGCGTACCCGGTTGTCCCGAGCAGGGTATCCTCGACAGCCTGTTCAGCACCTGCAAGCCAATCGTGGCGCGCGCGAACCGTCAGGACTTCACCCGCAAGCTGCTGGCAACCCTGCTGGATCTCCTGAAGCAGCCTGTCCATTATGAACATTCGGCGATCCTGGAGACGGTCCGGACGGTGATGGCAACGAACCGGAACGCTCAGGTCGCACGGCTGGTCATGTTCTCGGACATGCTGGAGAATTCGGACGTGCTGACCCTCTCCACGTTGACGAACCAGGGTGCCGGCCCATCCGTCGCGCGTGTCGAGGCGCAGGACGCATTGCCCGACGTGGCCGGGATCGACGTGGATGCCTTTGGGACGGGACGCAGCCATGCCCCTGGCCGACCGCCTTTGTCGGCTTCGGTGGCGCGCGAGCTGGAAGCGTTCTGGACCGAGGTCTTCCGGCAGGGGGGTGCTGCTGGGATCGCAATCGGCCCCGAGTACATATCCGATGGCGCCGAACGCAGCTGAGCCGGACCTACTCGAGCTGGGCAGTGCCGTCCGTTGAAGCAAGCTTCGGATGCCGCTGATGGGCAAAGCCATCGAGCATGATCTTTCGCAGGCTCTCCATGCCGACCGGTTCGACGGATGGATCCGGCCGGGCGCCATCGACGAAACCAAGCCTGCGAAATGGTGCCGCGAGGTCAGGCGACGTGGCTAGGACATGGAGCGGCACATCGTAGCCGGGCGATCGGCCGAGCACGCGGGCGGCGGGCTCATGATCGCCCAGAAGCAGGACGAGGCGCGGTCGGGCCGAGGGTAGCATCACCCAGCCCGCCAGCACGTCCAGCGTGCGTGCGATCGTGTCCTTGTAGGCATCGAGGAGGGCATTGGTGTCCGCCCAGAGCGGCGCCGGGTCCATGCCCGGCTCAATCTGGCCCGCGAAAACGTGGCCATCGGCCATCCCGGCCCAGGGAACGGGACGTGGTACCGGCGGCGTGAACGGCGCATGGCTGCCGATCAGGGCGACCTGGCCGTAGCTCGGTCCGCCCACTTGGTCATCCAACAGCTGTTCGACCCGGTGCAGGGTGAACTGGTCCGGCATGGTCACGTAGCCGGGACGGGGTCCGCGATAGTCCAGTTCCTCAGCGAACAGCAGCCGGTCGAACCCAAGCCGGTCGGCTTCGGGGAATGGCCGGACGATGGCGGGCTGCACCATGAAGGTGGCGTGGCCAGCACGCCCGAACAGATGGGCGAGGTCGGCGTCGGCGGACTGCAAGTAAACCCGCCACCCCCCCTGGCCGGTCGTCCTGATACCGGAGGCGACGGTAGCGTGGGCCAGCCATGACTGGCCGCCCACCGTGGGCGAGCGCAGGTAGCCACTCACGAGAATCTTGCCTGCGTCATGTGCCGCAGCTGCGAAGCGATCCAGGGAGGGTCCGACGGCTGTGGCCACCTCCGGCTGGTCGAAGGACGACCGGCCATAGGACTCGACGAAGACGACCAGGACGTCGACGTCACGCAGTTGCGGAAAAAGCTCGGCGGGGAGTGCGCGGCGCCAGTCATCAGTGGCGAGCGCGGCCTGGAAGCGCATCTGGGCAGTTCGCGCGTCCGCCAGACGGGCGACTTGGTTCTTCACCTGGGTAAAGCCGGCTGCGGAGATTGGGCCACCCATCAGCCACAAGGAAGCCGCCAGGGCCGGAGCGAGCGCCAGCGGCCGCGGCAGGCCGGCCATCGCCTGCAGCCCCTTCACCAGGGGCCAAGCCAGGAGAAGGGCGCAGCTCGCAAGCAGCGCCACGACCGCAGCAAGAGGCAGGAACCGCCAGCCGCCCGACGAGACTTCCAGGAGTGGCAGGACGAGTTCGATGTCGGTTGCGATCACTAGCTCGCGGCCGAACCAGAGCCACAGGAGCCGGTCTCCGATCCGGACGAGGATCATCAGTGCAAGGATCAAGCCCAGGACGCGTGCCAGTTGGCGGCCAAGTCGGGCGCCCGCCAGGATCACGAGGAGCAACGCAAGGAGCAACTCGACAGGCAGGCTCCAGAATTGCGGCATGCGCAGCTCGTCGAGCGAGTTCGGCAGGTTGAGCCCGAGGATCGCGAGCAGAAACGCTGGTGCGACCAGCAGCAGGTATCTGGTCACGCCGGCGAGCTTGCAGCACGGCGCAGCCATTGATGCACAACGTCGATCGCGAACGAGACGAACAGCAACAACACGGCCGTCAGGCCCACGGGTGCCGCCCAGACCGACCCGCCGAGCGGCCAGGGCACGAAGATCAGCAAGAAGATCGGGAGTGCGCAGAGCGTCTGGCGGCGTCGGGACGGCGGCAGTGGCTGGTCGAGCCAGGGCAGAAATCGGCAACTGATAACCCAGGCCGGACGCAGCAGCGGCGCCACCAGCACGAGTGCTCCAGCGAAGGCCGCCGCGTGCAGCGACGCAGCGGCCAGCAGCACTGCATCCGTTTCGAGATCGAAGCGTGCGCCGAACGAACTGGCGGTCCCGCTGCCGCGAGCCAGCCACCCGTCAAACGCATCGGTGGCAAGCGCGATCAGAAGCAGGGCTGTCACCAGCGCCGGCTTCGGCGCGGCGAACAAGGCGGCCGAACCAATGCCGATCGCCATGCCGAGGCGAAGGCCCGTGATGAGATCTGCAGGTCCTGGGCCATCTGAATCGGTGGCAAGGGCCGCTGACATCGCAATGACGATGGCAACCAAGACGAGCGGCAGAGCAGGCAGCAGAGCCGGCAAGCCGCCCAGCTGCGCTGCGGTCGCCACGGCAGCGAGCGTCAATACGCATGGCAGGAGTGGCCACGACCAGCGTATGATCAGCCTGGTCCAGCTGCCGGTGATCGAGGGCGCTCCACTGTTCGTATGGTGTGTTATCGACATCGGCGGGTGCCAAGCCCATCTTCTACCAGTAACCGCTTCCGGCCTACGTCATGTTAGCCATTCACATAGCTGTCATACGCCGCAAGGCTGAAGTCAGATCTCGGGGAAAATGATGCTCGGGCGGAACGAGAAATCTGGGATGGGGTATGCGACCGAGCCGGCCATCCGGCGACGTGCACGCATGGCCGCTGCCGAGGCAGTGATGCGCGAGGGCGGGATCGTCCGGATCCTGGATCCACACGGTACGCCCGTCGACTGTGTCGCCATGGATGGTGCCGGAACGGCGGCGGCATTGGCATTCGCCCGCTCCGGGGGTGAGGCGGTGAGGCTCGTGCTGACAGGCGCACGCGCGCGAGCGCTCGGGCTGGACGCCGGAGGAGCAGTATGCGTGGCGCTGGCCGTGCCGCATGCCGGCGGCGATGAACTCCTGGAAATGCTGGCTGGGCTCCCTACGACCGGCCGGGGCCCGGTCGGGCTGCCGGCGCTTGTCGTAGAGCCGGCGACGGCAGCAGAATCAGCGGCAATCGACCTTGCAAAGCGCGCAGCCCTGCTTCCGGCGCTCGTCGCCGCACCGGTTGGACGGCGCGAACCGGATGCCGTCGTTGAATGCATAGCGGCGGGGTCGGTCGTTCCCGAGGCGGATCCGCCGCTGGTGCCGACGGTCCAGGCACAGCTTCCGATCAGCTTGACCGAAACGGCCAAGATCGTGGCGTTCCGCGCCCCGGACGTCGCGTATGAACACGTGGCCCTGGTCGTGGGCGCTCCGTCGACGATCGATGCGCCGCTGGTGCGGCTACATTCGGAATGTCTGACTGGTGACGTGTTCGGCTCCCTGCGCTGCGATTGTGGGCCGCAGCTTCAGACTGCATTGCGTCGAATGGCAGCGGAAGGCGCCGGCGTCCTTCTCTACCTGCGACAGGAAGGTCGCGGGATCGGGCTCACCAACAAGCTGCGAGCCTACCGCTTGCAGGAGACTGGCCTCGACACGCTGGATGCGAACACGCATCTCGGCTTCGAGCAGGACGAGCGCAGTTTCCGGACCGCCGCCCAAATGCTGCGTGCGCTCGGCCTGCGGCGGGTGAAGCTGCTGACGAACAACCCTGAGAAGGTGAACTCGATCGGCCAGCACGGCATCCAGGTGGTCGAACGTGTACCGTTGTCCATCGCTGCGAACCGTCACAATCTGCGCTATCTGGAGACGAAGGTGCAGCGTGCCGGGCATCATGGTCGGCCGGCGGTGAACGGCGAGGACATTGGATGAAGCCACTGATCGGCGTGGTTGCCTTGTGCCTCTGGCTGGCACCGGCGACCGGCTACGCCGAGAACCGCTGGCGGCTGGACCCCGATCATACGACGGTGATGTTCGAGGCCCCACACATCGGCTACGCGCGGATCTTCGGGTTCTTTCAGAGGGTGCAAGGGGAACTCATCTTCGATGAGACCACCCGCTCGCTCACATCGCTGCGCGTAAAGGTCGACGTCGACAGCGTGTTCACCAACGACGTGAAGCGCGACCGGCACTTGCGCTCAGCGGATTTTCTCGATGCGAACTCTCATCCGGTAGCGGAGTTCGTGATGACGGATGCCGATCCGATGTCGGACCGCACCGGTCAGATCATTGGCGACCTCACGTTGCGCGGGGTCACGCGGCAGGTGACGCTGGACGTGACCCTGAACCGGATCGGGCCATATCCGTTCGGCACCAACTATGTCCTGGGCGCTTCCCTCACCACGATCATCAAGCGATCGGACTTCGGCAGCACCTATGCGCTCCAGGAGGGCTGGATCCCCGACGAGATCCCGGTGCGGATCGAAGTGGAAGCAATCCGCGAGGAGCCTGCCCCCTGATGGAAAGCGCAGGCTCCGTGGCGGCCCTGTATGACGAGCCGGTTGTGCCGGCGCAGGACGGCCTCCACGTCGTCGCCCATCTCGGGCAGAGTCTGGACGGAAAGATCGCCACGGCGAACGGGCAGTCCACCTATGTCACCGGCCACGGCGATCTCGTGCATATGCATCGGTTGCGCGCGACATCGGACGTGGTCGTGGTCGGTGGAGGCACCGTTTTTCACGATGACCCACAGCTGACTGTCCGGCTGTGTCCGGGCCGGTCGCCCTGGCGCGCGATCATCGACCCGAAACGAAGGCTCGGTGCAGACTACCGGGTGTTCCGCAATGCCGACGAGCGAACCCTGCTCCTGACATTTCCGGAGAACGTGGGCGACAGCGGACACGGGAGGGCGACCGTCCTGCCGATTGAGCGTGCCGACGATGGCAACTACTGCCCCCGCTCAGTGCTGGCTGCATTGGCAAAGCAGGGCCTCCGGCGGGTGATGATCGAGGGAGGTGGCTCCACGGTCGCGCGATTCTGGCGTCATGGCTGCCTCGACCGGCTCGACCTCTGCATCGCGCCGGTGATCATCGGACAGGGCCGCGACGCGCTGCCCCTGCCCTCCGCGACCTGCATGGAGGAGACCGAGCGCTTCGAGCCGGAGCGCTTCACGCTGGGCCACGACATGCTCTATGTGTTGCGCCGCAAGCGGCAATGCTTGGCCGGATCAGGGCAGGAACAGCAGGTCGTGATGACCAACCTCCATCGCGCTCGTACCGCTCTGGCGCCGGCTCCGCCATAGGCCGATCTCTGGTACATCCAGCGCTGCATCAGCGATGCCGTCCACGGTAGCCATGATCATCTTCTGATCCTCTTCACCGAGCAGCCAAGGTGATGAGCCCTCCATGACGATGCCATGCCCCAGCAGCAGGTCCGCGAGGATGTGATGCGCGCGCGGGCCGAGTGCCGGACCGAAGCCCTTGTCCCGCGTCATGTCATGGTTGAATGCATCCGCTACGGCGCGGTCGCCGACGATCTTAGGGGTGAAGCGGAGAAGCCCGTCATAGGTGAGGCCGATCCACGCTGCACAGCGCTTCTGCCGGAGATGGCGGGCAAGATGTTCCAGCCAGTTCCCGGACACCAGGTCGATCAGGGCCGAAGCAGTGACGAGATCGATCTTCTCGCTGAAGATCGAATCAAGATCCTTGAGGAGATCCGCCCGCCGATAATGGGCGTTCGCTCCAGCCTCCAATTGCGCCTCGCCGGTGACGATCAGGCGAGGATCGTGCTCAATGAGCGTCCATGTGCAGTCGGATGGGAGACAGCTCGACAGGGCGCGGCGTGCGCTGCCGGTGCCGGCGCCCAGATCTACGATCCGGAGCGCGTGCCGCCCTTTCGCCCAGGCCGCCATTGCATTGAGCACCTTGCTGTTGCGGGCCCTGGCGTCGTGAGGCTCTCGCAGGGAGAGCCAATCAGCGGCAAAAACGGTCATGCTGGCAAGAGCGAGCGGAGCAGCGCATCTGCCTGACGAGCACAATCACTCCAGGTCGGGAGGCGCTCCCGCGCCACCAGGGCGGCCCGCCGCAGACGCGCGCGCAGGTCAGGATTCGACAGCGCCTGGCCGAGGGCTTGCTGTAGTGCAGGAGGATCCTCTGGTGGAACCAGCAAGGTGGCTTCCGGGTCCATCCAGTCGGCGACCGCTCCGCCTGCCACGGCGACAATCGGGAGTCCCCGCGCCACCGCCTCGGACAGCGCCATGCCGAAGCCTTCGTAGCGGGAAGAGGAGACGAACAAATCGGTTCGATCCAACAGTTTCGCCAGAAAGCTCGTTTCCAGCTCACCCGCGAGCACCACCCGCTCACCAAGGCCATGCCGGTCGATCTCGTCGCGCAGGCGCCGGACTTCCGTCGGGTCTCGTTTCGTGCTTCCCGCGATCGTCAGCGTCCATGGCAAGCCGCTCGATGGGGCGAGCGCGGCGACAAGACCGGCGAAGTCCTTACGCGGTAGGACGGAACCAACCGCGAGCAGTGCGATCGTGTCGGTGTTCGAGCCGACAGCGATAGGCGCTTCGTCCGTTCCAGGCATGGCAGCCCGCATCCGGTCAGCAGGAACGCCAAAATCGTTGAGGAGCGTGCGAAAAGTAGTGGTCGAGGTCACGAGTACGCCACGCGCATGACGCAATGCCTCGCGTTCCTGGCTGACGAGGAAGTCGGCACACTTGTCGGGCAGGCCCGTCTCGTAGCCGAGCGGGTGGTGCACGAGGGCGACGAAAGGTAGTCGTGCCGCATGATTCGCCATGACCTCGGGCATGGCGCTGAACGCGAGGCCATCGACCAGAACGAGCTGCCTAT
>JAESGR010000301.1_pt1 | contig 53050 bp, 55 predicted proteins | sample 9269771 | NCBI WGS metagenome assembly JAESGR01 (sample SAMN15739572, study PRJNA653492) | algae metagenome | isolation source: Chroococcus sp. CMT-3BRIN-NPC107 and co-occurring heterotrophs from well... | place: USA: Clark Mountains Wilderness, California | collected 2010-04-18 | reverse complement strand
TTGTCAAAAAGCCACGCTCGAAGTTTTCATCCAAAAAGTCGGTTCACAGAGGTGCAGGATTCATCCGAACACCGCCAGTTTTTTCTATTACTAATACTGCTTAACCCTTAACCAAGAAGTATTGGTTGAGATTCTTAATGTAAAGCAGCAACCCATAGATTTATATAAAAAGATTGCCTATCTTTTTAGCATTGAAAAATTAGGCAAGTTAAGAGAGTTTTTTAATCAAAAACGAGTGTTGCTGAATTAGTAATGGATAGTTAAACGATTCTCAATTTCTAAAACTATACACTCAACGTCGTAGTACGCGGAACGTATTTTGAAGCCGAATTGTTGACATTTATAGAGCAAAGCTAGAGTATTTTTAAATAAAATATGAAAACCTCATTCAAAACTAAGTTTTGAATGAGGTTTTCATGAAAACGTTATTAACTTTCTGATTCCTCGTCAGTACTTTCTGTATCTTCGAGAGTCATATCTACAGTTAACCCCGCAAAATCTTCAAAAAGTTGCTTGAGAGAATCAACTTTAGTTATTCTATCTTCTAAACCTTCTTCCTCCCAGTTATAATCTTCGTCTATCTTAAAAAATTCATAACTTACTGTATCTCCCAGATACAAAGAGAAGCAGTAGGTTTCTTCCTCTGAGTTGGTTAGATAAGTTGAAAAAGATTCGCATCCTATAATAGCAATTGTGCCATCCTCGTCAGGAGTAAAGTAATTGCGTTCTAAGAAGGTTTCTAAAGCAAACATTTGAGATGCGTTCATGGGTAGTGTTTTGGCAAAGTGACGAATTAGTTATTAGTATTCCCCAAACTTGCTGGTAACTAACACTAAAGTTTAAATTGCCTCAATTAATTTAAGCATCAATTATTTTATACTCATGAATCTTTGCTTGTAACTCTGCTTAGATTAGCTTTATTTAAAGGTTTAAAGTTGTAGTTTAGAGCGCAAATTAGTAATCAATTTAGCTCTGGTGACAGTTTTCTAGGCGATCGCCTCGCACAATTACGATTAAAAATTGATAGGTTGGGAATTAGCGCCTGTTTGATTGACCAAATGAACAGCCCGGCGGCGCAGTTCAAGGATCTGGCTGATCTCACGAGCAAAGTTTGGTTGACGCTCAATCATTTGATTGACAATAACGGCAGAAATCATCATTACTTCTAGGTCATCTACCGCCGTTACTGATATAGGACTAAGTTCGCCAGAAAAGAGTGTCATTTCACCAAAGAACTCTCCCGCCTTTAGGGGTAAAACTTCTTGGGTTTCTCCTGTTTTATCGGTTACAGTCATCACCGCCTGCCCTGAAACTACAATGTACAAAGCATTGCTGATGTGTCCCTGGCGCACAACTTGTTCGCCGATACCAAAATGCTTAAGGGTGATGCCTTCAGACAAGGTTTTGGGATTTTCTCATGGATTGAGCGGGACAAAAGCTGGAATAGATTGCAAACTCTCGGTAAATTTTTTAGAAGTCCCTTCATTGCGAGAGGTGGGCCCATGAAAGTTATAAAGGGTGCGAATCGCGAAAGGAATTGTTAGATTATTGCGTTGGGCAGCATACCATACACGGCTCATAAAGCGATCGCGGATTTCTTCTAAGTCGCCATAGTCTTCAATAAAAAATTTAACTTCATAAGTAATTGCCGAATCGTCGTAGGAAATTGTAAAAATCTGCGGTTCTGGTTGTAATAAAATTCCTTGGGTTTCTAAGGCTGTAGCGTGTAGCACTTGTTTAGCCAAATTTGGCGGATCGTCGTAGGAGAAGCCAATACGGATGCGTTCGGCGTGGAGGCGTAACGGTTGGCTAAAGTTGCGGATAATTTCGCCGCTAATTAGTTTGTGAGGAATAATCACCATCTCCCGTTCAAAGGTCTGTAGGCGAACAGCCCGCCAGTTGATATCAATTACTTGCCCGACCAAATCGCCAACCCGCAGCCAGTCTCCTACCGTAAAGGGACGCTCAAATAAGAGGGCAATTCCCGATGTCACGCTGCCCAAGGTATCTTGCAGTGCTAAACCAATCACAATTGAACTAACACCCAAAGCTGTAACAACTCCGGCTAAATCTGCATTCCACACCGTCGCTAAGACGATCGCACCCCCTACCAATACCAAAAATAGCCGAAACAGGTCGATTAGCAGTTTAGGAACTCTAGAGCGCCAAGTATCGCCCCTTGCCTGCCCAAATAAAATGGTATTGAGCAAACTAAGAGCGGCATGGATGATACAAAGCCAAAACAGCGTTTGGATACTTTTAATTAATACATTGCTAGAAGGAAGATTGAGTACGTATTGCCCAAACAGCATAAAAACAAATACAGGCAATACCAGATTGCGAACCGCCCGTAAAGTATCAGCTAAGGGTTTTGCTTGTCGTTGCAGGCGATAAATTAGTTCTCCAAGCCCAATAACAAGCAATGGAAAGCTAACGACTAGAGCGATCGCCCAAGCAAAGGAATAATTAGCAGAACCTTGGAACAAAATTCTCAGCCTCCCTGTAAGTAATTAAATGCTTCTCAACCGCCATGCTTTTAATGGTTCCTTGCCGTTTTCTACTGTCGCCTCCATCGGCTCAAATTTGTAGAGATCGTACAAATGATTATGCACGTCTTCAGAAACTAAAATAGATCCCGGCGGACAAGCTGATTTCAAGGCACTAGCAATATTGATGGTGTCGCCCCAAACGTCATAAATAAACTTGTTTTTGCCGACAATTCCCGCTACTGTATCGCCGGAATTGATCCCAACACTGACATTTAATTCAAATCCGCGTTCGTGGTTAAAGCGCCGCACAATTTTTAGCATTTCCAGGGCAAAATCAATCGCTCGTTTGTCATGATCTAAGTAGGGTACAGAAAGCCCGCATACTGCCATGTAGCTATCGCCAATTGTTTTAATTTTTTCGATACCGTAGCGCTCGGCAGCTTCGTCAAAGGAACTCACCAAATCGTTTAAAATACCGACAGTTTCGTGGGCTGTTAGCGAGTCAGAAAGCTTGGCAAAACCTGTCAAATCGGAGAATAGAACGGCAACATTAGACGCACTTTCAGCAATATTTTTTTCGCCACTTTTGAGACGCTTGGCGATCGCCGCCGGAAAAATACTCAATAGCAGTCGTTCGTTTTCCTGATTTTTTTCCTCCACTAGGCTGTTTTGAGCGCGTAAACTTTGCACCATTGCATTAAAAGAGCGCGCGAGTTCTCCAAATTCATCATTAGTATCCATTGGTGCGATCGCATTTAGTTGTCCGGCTTCTACCTTACGGGCATTTTCAATTAACTGATTAATTGGTTTGACAAAAAAATAAGCAAGTCCCATTGCCAGTAGCGTTACTAGCAGCATCAACAAAGTTGCTGAAACTAATAGTTGACGATCAAAAGATTTAATTGGCGCGTAAGCTTCAGTTAAATCGATTTCTGACAAAATTACCCAATCTAATTCGCCAATTTTTAAAGGTGCGTAGGAACTCAACACCGGAATATTGCGATAATCTCGAATAATCTGCGTTCCTTGCTTGCCTGTTAAAGCTGTCTCAACTCCTTGGGTGCGAACTTTCTGCTCCAAAATCGAAGTATTGTATTGGCGAATCCGGGCAATTGTTGGTTCTTTCGTCCCCAGACTTCGCAATGTTTGCAAATATTCCTCCGGTGTTTCCACCAAAAACCGGGACACCGATCGCATTAAATAATCTTGTCCTACTAAATAAGTTTCTCCAGTTTTCCCCAAACCGTCGCTTTCCCAATTGCGGTTTCCTGTCATGACATTATTAATTTCATCTACTGGCAATTGCACTGCTAAAACGCCAATAAATTTTGAGCGAGCGAAAATGGGAGCGGCGATAAAGGTTGCATGTGCGCCATAGGAGGGAACATAACCTTCAAAATCAATAATTCTGGCATAGTTTGTTTTGTTTGCCCGCCGCACCTGAGCCACCAATCAAGCCAAATTACTCTCGCTGTAAGCTCCATTAGTCAGGTTGGTAGCAAAGTCTGTTTCCTTATAAACGGTATACACTACCCTGCCTTGGGCATTAATAAAGAACATATCGTAGTAGCCAAATTTTTTGATAATGTTGTGAAAAATTGGGTGATAACGGGCATGAATGCGGCTGTAATTACTGCTATCAAGAGCAACATTTAATAAATTTTTTTTACCAATAGGGTTGGGGTTTGCGGCAATGTAGTGATACTGAAGATAAAAACTAGCTGCACTATCTGGCAAAAACGAGTTTAGCAATGGCGAACCCTGCTCTGTTTTGGCTAATTTAGGTAAAAATTCATCCCGGTAATAGGCGGTTAGTTTTTGGTTAAATGCTGGGGGAATTTTCACCGTTTCAAGCTGGCGGTAAGTGCTGGTAAATTCACTGGTTGCTGTCACAATCGTCGGATCTTCGCTCAAAGTTTGGATATGGTTGCGTACAGTTTTGAAATAAGATTCAATTTGATCGGCTTTAGACGATCGCAAACTGGTAAGTTGACTAAAAACGCGACTTGTTAGGTTAGATTGCCCGCTACGGTAGCCCAGATAAGCAGTAACTAAAATAGAACAACTGCTAACCGTTAGCAGCATTACAATTAGTTTTGACTTAATACTTAGCCGACGGAGCCATTGCATAAAACTAAACTTGACTGATTTCTACTTGAATTTTCAACATCAGTCAGAAGTATTCTAAGGCACAAATTTCTACTAAATTGTATTAATGCAGACCAGATTGAGGAGCAATAAATAATTCCCCGCCAACAAAGGTATTTCTAAACTTAGAACTACTTTTGGTTAATAGTGGTTAGAAGGTGTTAGTTGTCCAGACCAAACCTGTATTGATATTAAAAAGCTCCTACCCATTACCAAGCAAAGCAACATACTACCAAGGGAGAACCTCTCCATTGCTGTGCCAAAAAGTTCCTGTATTCTCTAACGTCAACTTATCAATTTGGGCTAACAAACCTCGTACCGATTCCTCCGGTGTGATGCCGTTTGCTGTGAATTTGGTCATCCTAGTTTGAACTAAACCTGGGTGCAAAATAGCCACCGCAATACCCCGTGGTTTGAGATCGTGAGAAAGCGACTTGCCTGCCATTGATAGCGCTACTTTAGACATCCGATAGCCGTAAGAACTGCCTGACGTATTATCAGCTATCGAACCCATACGGCTAGTCATTATTGCCACCTTCCCACCTGCCTTAATTCGGGGAAGCAATACCTGAGTGACTCGCAATGCACTTAAAGCATTAACTTCAAACTGTTCTCGGATACTATCAAAGTCAAGTTGCTCTAGCGTTACGCCCTTGATAATTCCAGCATTATTAATTAATACATCAATTTGGGTTTCTGCCAAGCGCTCTTGCAAGGCAGCAACCGCAGCATCAGAAGTTACGTTGATGCCTTCTTCTACTTGCACTCCTAACGCCTTTAATTCTTCGGTTGCCGTTCGACAAACGGCGATCGCCCTATCTCCTCGCCCTTGGAGTTGACGGCAATATTCGTAGCCAATGCCACGATTTGCTCCTGTAACTAAATACGTTGCCATAGAATGCTAACTGCCTGGTTGACTCTTTTTCACGATAGCGCGATGCCGAGGGCGGTTTGCTTAAAGGCGCTCGAATGTTCGTCATTCAAGAACTTATAATTTACTGAAGGGCGGTTCTTACAAGCCTTGGTTATTCTTGTCGCTAAAATGGTAGAGAGAAAAGACTTAGGCGATCGCTTGCCAAAAAGCAGAGGTTCTAGAGCATGAAAGATTTATGGCAAAAATTGTTGTTGCTCACTGGCAGTGTTAGTAGCTTAAGCAATGGATATAAACAATACCATACTCTTTTATTCGATTCAAGCTACGCAGCCGAGGATGTTGCTTTTATAATTGGCGGTCAATGGGATAATTGTAATAGTGTTTCACTATCTGTAGTAGATGAAATAGCAATCGAGACTGCTGCCAAAATAGTTGGAGCTAAATGGTGTTATTTAGGTAAATCCTGCACTCTATTACCAAGGTTGAGCGTTGAAGTCTTAAAACAACGTTATGCCGTGGGGGATAGGCATTTCATCAACGCTAATTTGATCGGGGCCGATTTGAGTAATCTAAATTTGAGTCAAATTAATTTAGGTTGGGCAAAGTTGCAGAAAGCTAATTTGAGCGGTGCAAATCTCCGCAACGCCGACCTAACGGCAGCAGATTTGAACGATGCTAATTTGAGTGGTACTGACCTGACGGGGGCAAACTTAAGGGGAGCAATCCTAGGCTAGACAGTGCTGGATACGCTTCGTACAAGCTTTGCCAATTTTTTGGTTGTGTGGCAAAAATTAGTCAAGCCACCAATGGATTTTGGCTGCTTCCACACGGCACGGCTAACTATCCGAGGCGATAACATTATCAACTGGCGACAATCGCAACAGGACAAGTTTTGGCAGTCCCAAATAAAGCTCTCAAAGAGCGAGTTCTCTTTATTCATCAAATCTTTAGATTAGTTACATAATCGCAACTCCCGCCTCAGAGGTTTTTAGTCCTTACTTGTTTGCTTTTATCAGTAGCGAAGAAATTAAAAAATACTTGAGCGATTCCGAAGAATCAGAAGATAAATGTTTTAAAAATATTTTAAAACAATACGTCCAAGCTCTTTATCCTGGATGTATTATTTTACCTATAGGTGATAAATACTCAGATTCTCCTTTCATTGTTTTTACAAAATACATCCTAAATGAAATGAGGAATAAAATTTTTACAAGTAATTATCTGCTAAGTTCTAATCAATTGAATGTATTGAATTTAATTCTTGCTACAGATGAGTAAGTTAAAAATATAACTATAAAACCTACTTGTTGTATTAACTGTTACAAAGCTACAGGTTATCCATTTAACGATTTTAATGACAAAATTGAGTAAAGTGCGATCGCGATTCGAGAAACCCAATATGAATGCTGAAGAACTAAAACAGCGCTATACCGCCGGAGAGAGAGACTTTACTGGAGCTAATTTAGCTGGGGTTAAATTGATTGGAGTTAACTTAGTGGGAATCAACCTCTGGGGAGCCGATTTAAGCGGTGCTAACCTGGCTAGAGCAAAGCTTTGGGGAGCAAACTTGAGTGGCGCGAATCTCGCCAAAGCCAACCTAACTAGAGCAAATCTTAGTGGAGTAAAACTAACAGAAGCTAATCTTCGACAAGCTAAATTAGTAAATGCAAAGCTTTTTGGTGCAAACTTGAGCGGAGCCTACTACGATCGCACTACCCGCTTTTCTAGAGGCTTTGACCCAGCTAAAAACAATATGCGTCAAGTTTAAAACCAAAAGATAAATATTTACTTATTACTAGGTGCAGCTTTACCTAAGTAAATTTGTTTTGAGCTTTGAGTTAAGATAATCCAATCTAAACATTTTAATCGATTAGTCAAGTTAGATATAGTAACACCTAACTCATCTTTAATTGCATAAAGGTGTTGCCAGTTGGTTAAGTTTCGTCCTTTTTTTGCTTCTTCTAATTTGTATTTTGGCATCATCAAACAACTAGAAAAATATTGAGCTTGACGTTCAATTCCGTACAGAGTCCCAGAATTGCGACATAAAAAAGGCTCGGTACTTATTTCCAAACCTTGTTCTAAATGTTTCAAAAACTTATTAATTTCTTCTGAATTAATATGAAGTACCCAGTGTCCAATTTCATGAGCTACTGTTGATGCTTCAAATCCTTTAGGTAATTTTAAAATATCTTCGTTAATTTCAATAAGTCGCTCTAAAGGCAAGATTCTTGCTGCTATCAAACCTTGCTCGTCAGGAGGTATCTTATCCCAAACTACGTCTAAATCTAAAAACTCAGCAACACGACTAGCATCTAAGGGTCATTTTAAAGCATAGTTTTGTGTCTGTTGCATAAGTCTTAAAATATCATTGGCACGATGTTCGATTTCATCATGAGAAATAAAACGATAGGGCTTAATGACATTCAATCTAGTTTCTCCTCAGTTTCTAATTGTGTAGCTTCCTTAAAAATCCTTTGAGCAAACTCAGGATTTTCCTGCATCCGCCGAAATAGGACAGGCATTGTTTTATAATTTTGCTTGATAAAATCCTCATCGCGCTGAGGAATACGACCAGCTAAAAAAATTAATTCTTCCTTATTCAACTCTAGATAGTGGGCTAGTTGTTGGATTACATACTCTTTGGGTGGATAATCGGCGCGGTCGTTTTCTAATTTAGATAAGTATGTAAAGTCTAGCTCTACAAGTTTGGCTAGTTCTCGTTGACTGTATTCCTTATCTTTACGTGCTTGACGAATAAGTTGACCAAAAGTTTGCACCACATTTATTACCTACTTAACTCAATATTATACTAAGTGTTGACGAAAAAGCCAATACAAGATTAAGATTGTTTTGTTGATAAAAAAGCCAACTCAAGAACAAAATTATTTATGGCGTGGTTACCTACTGCTAGTTTTCACCTTTGGTCATTGTTTGAGCCACCAATAGCAAAATAACAAACATCAGCAAATTGGACATCTGGCACAAAGAGGAGTGTATGAGTTTCATCAAAATAATTTAATATTGGATCGAGAAAATGGGCTTGAGCGAGTCATAGAAGCCTTGCAATTGAGCCAAGAAACCGAGGAAATTCAGAAAAAAATAGTAGAAATTTTAAAAAAATACCAAGAGTTTCCTATTCTACTTGATAAAAATATAACTCTTTTGATTCGAGGAGATGAGGGATTTCCAGAGCCGATTTTGATTAAAAATGGAAATTATTGGTTCAAATTATATGCAGCAATTGATTGTATTTTTAGAGAACCAGACGGAACACTGCATATTTTAGACTTTAAAACTGGCAAAAGTGATTTCGATCTAAGACAAGGTTATGTGTACTTACTAGCTGCCAGCTATTTGTATCCCGGTCAGCCTGCTGTTGCTTCATTCTATAACTTGGAAACTGGAAAAAAATCAGAGGGAATCACTGCCACACCTACACAATTAAAAGCAATTAAAATTGAGTTTGTACAAGTGGCGCAAAAACATCAAAAAAGCTTAGAAAGCTACCGTAAAAATCCAGATTTATTCGCCCAAATTTTTCCTCCCAATCCTGGATATGCTTGTCGGCACTGCTCTTTTAATTCAATCTGCGAACGTTCCATTGTAGAGGTTTCTGTATGACTAATGTAATTGCTGCTACTCAAAAATTCGTACATTTAAGCGAAATTCTCCCTCTCAGTATTTTGTCACCACTGGAATTAATGTGTTTTCGAGTAACGCCGGAAATTGATAAAGAATTAGGCAACCGTTTGAGTTTTCGTTTTAGCCGTAAGTTTCCTGACATTGTTGCGTCATGGCACGAAGAATATTTTTGGGTTTTAGGAAAACTTGGGCAACAACTGCCAACTCCAAGCGAATGGCGAGATGCAATAGTAGACATTCAAGAGGAGTTAAAAGCAGATATTGGCGATCGCACGTTCTCAATTCAATGGGTACGTGAACCATCAGAAACCCCACAGGTTTTAGCTAAACTTGCAGCGCAAATATTAAAAGTCCATCGCCCTTTATCTTCTATCACTGTTTTGTCTCGAAATGGGGTAAAAGTTGTACGCGAAGCGGATTTATGGACAGAAGTTATTGAACTACCAAACGCTCTAAAACCTTGCATTACTCTAACAATTGGTAGCAGTATTGTTTCAACACGAAACTTGGATGAATTTTTTGATAATCATCCTTATCGGCAAAATCCAGAACAGGTTTTAATCGGTCTTAAAGTCCAAGATATTGAACGCGGTAGCAATTGTAAAATTACTGAAATTGTTGGCACGTTGGGAGAACAAAGAGAGGAGCTAATAGAGTTGGCGCAAGGCTCAATTAGCAAACAAAAGCTCATAGAAGCACCACCAGAGCAGCCTGTAGTTAGCGTCCAGTTTGGCAAAAATAAAAAACAGTTTCGTTATACTTTAGCCGCGCTGCGCCCGTGCGTTACAGCAGAAACCGCCGAGCAATTTCAAGTTAAGTACGGGGATTTGCTCAAAGCAACTAAAATTCGTCATCAAGAGCGACAAAATCTTTTAAAGTCTTACAAACAACTAGCAAATGATGCGTTGGCTGGTTATGGATTTGGATTAGAAAAAAGTATTAACAGTCTTGAGTATCCAAGTTTATTTTGGCAACCATCAACACCCCTCGATCAAACAGCGCTTCTCTTTGGTGGAAATATTAAAGGAGTTAGAGGTAAAGTCCTTATGGGCTTATCTCAAGGTGGTGTTTATCGCCGACACGATGATTACACCGATGTATCAAGAAGTATTAGAATTTCTGCTTTAAAACTTTGTGACATGACTGTTAGCTCTTTTTTAGAAGGTAATAGTAGCGACAATGTTAGGCAACGGTTGCAAAAGTATGGATTTAGTAGCGATGTTGTTAATACAAAACGCTTGCCAGTTAAAGATTTGAGCGGTGCGGCGCTTAGAGCAGCCGTAGAAAAAGCCGTTAATGAATTGATTACCATTCCAACAGACATTGTTTTAGTCTTTTTACCTCAAAGCGATCGCACTGCTGATAATGATGAAGGTGGTAGCCTCTATCAGCGCATTTACTCGCAATTACTCCGGCGCAAAATTGCCAGTCAAATTATTTACGATGACACTCTCAAGAGTGTAGAGCCTAAGCAAATTCTCAATCAAGTAATTCCCGGAATATTAGCAAAGTTAGGAAACTTGCCCTTTATCCTAGCTGAACCGCTAAAAATTGCTGATTATTGCCATTGGCTTGGATATTTCTAGAAATGTCAAGAAGAAACTACCAGGAACTATGAATGCTTGTGCAAGTGTTCGTTTATACGGTGCAAACGGCGAGTTTATCCGTTATCAATTAGAAGATGCGTTCATTGAAGGTGAAGAAATCCCCCAGCGTGTTTTAGAAACATTGCTACCGGAAGCTGAATTAAGAACCAAAACAGTTTTGATTTATCGCGATGGTTCTTTTTGCGGTGAAGAAGTAGACCATTTATTAGAGTGGGGTGAGGCGATTGAAGCAAAGTTCATTTTGGTCGAGTGCAAAAAGTCTGGAAGCCCAAGACTATACGACTTGAAGGAAAAAACTATTGCTGCACCAACCCAGGGATTAGCGCTAAAATTATCGTTACAGGAAGCGATTTTAATTACAACTAAAGTTTCTGAAAGTGTTGGCTTGTCTCAACCCTTGCGTTTAATTGTGCATTCCAAAGGACATCAAGCATCAATTGAAAGTGTTGTAGAGACTACATTGAAGCTTACACTACTACATCACGGAGCATTGAAAGAACCCCGGCTACCAATGCCATTGTATGGCTCAGATCGTATAGCTGGCTTGCGATTAGATGGGATTTATCCAAGTAGTATGCTGATGGGCGATCGCCAGTTTTGGTTATAGCTACTAAAAACTCTGCTACTTTGATAATTTAGTTTCTACTAACCTTCTGCCAATTCTTAATTGCTTGGGAATACTGTCTAAAGCAGCAAAATAAACTAAACTCAGCACCAAGTTAATATTGCCTACATAAGCACTAAGTAGGGTAATGTCACTAGCAATATTGGAAATAATCGCTAAAATAACGCCCAAGCCGCTATTTAAGATAATTCCATCGATCAAGGCGGCTACAAACTTTCTTTTGAAACTTAATTGATTTACGCTCATAGAAAAAGTAAATTCCTCAAATTACAGTCAGTTTGATTTTTTAACAATGACAACAGAATTAAAAAGTACTTTAACTTTGTTACCATTTGTAAACCAGAGAAAATTTACTGAACTCTATATGAAAGATTCAGTCGTCAATACTGTTTCTACGGAAAAATATGTAGAAAAGTTACGGTTTTGGAGCTATATCTACCTCCAAAGTGGATGCAACTAGCTTCTGGAATGCTTCAAAATCGTAGTTAGTAGTCCAAACAAATTTCTTAAATGCAGAGCAACATCGTTACTCCCATTCCTGACACCATCAATTACGATGAAGCCGAGCAGCAATTTATCAATCTGCTCGACTTAGAAGACTTAGACAGCAAGATCGAAGCACAACCAGAACTTGCAAGTATTGTAGATAAAGCGATCGCCCAAGGGATTGAAAATGCCTTTAGCGGCACTTCTAGTGACGACGAAGCTCATTTATTTCTTCAGCGCATACTCTACCGCATCAATCGCTTACAACTGTTTTGGTACGACGATTTGCGCCATTATACCAATGAGCGATCGCCCTACCTCAATAAAGTCCGCGAAAAAATCGAAACACCTTGGCAAAACTGGGAATTATCCCAGCTAGATGTAGAAGCGATCAAAAAAGTAGATGTAAAACTTGCTTTAATTGAAAGGAGCGATCGCGATCTCAATCCGCCAATATCAGAGGATAGCCGTTATTTGCGCGAAGAAATGACCGAAGCAGGTTATCGTCACGTATTAGCTATTGGCTCTTTTGATGGCTTAGTTGAAGGAAGTAGGCTTTCTCGCATCTTGGGCGGCGCTGCAAATGAAGTTCATGCTACTTTGATGCGCGTCCTAATTGAAGAATATGGCAACGGTCGTTTGTCTCGCAAGCATTCTACCTATTTTGCTCAGATGCTAGAAGAATTTGGCATGAATACTCAGCCAGAAGCTTACTTCGATTTAGTCCCTTGGGAAGTTTTAGCTTGCGCTAACTATAACTTTTTGATGACAGAGCGGAAAATATATTTTCTGCGCTACAACGGCGGTTTAACTTACTTTGAAGTCGCAGGACCCGCCGCTTATCGCAACTATTTAGCCGCCGCGCAACGTTTAGAATTGTCTAAAGAAGCGATGGGTTACTGGGAATTGCATATTAGAGAAGACGAGCGTCACGGACAATGGATGCTTACGGATGTATCTTTACCTTTAGCCGAGCGCTACCCCGATAGAGCTTGGGAATTAGTATTAGGTTACGACCAAGAAAAATTAATGGGCGATCGCGCTGGAGTTTCGATCGTGCGTCTTGCTAAGGCTGCTGAATAAAGATTAAATTCCCTAATCAAATTAGGGAGACTTAAATAGTAAGGGCGCAATGCGTTGCGCCCTTACGCGAATGTTTACTTTATGTAAGTGCAATTTGCTATATCTACTTACCGAAACCCTTACCGCGACTTGTGGAAGGGACAGCAACACAGTTTTGTAATTGCTCTAATAAAGCATCGTGGTCTAGGTTTTGCCCAATCAATACTAATTGGTTTTTGAATTCGCCTTTCCATTCTTCGTCATCAATGCTAAACCGCTTACCGCAGAGGTGAAATATATGTCGTTTGGAACTTTCTTCAAACCACATAATTCCTTTAGCTCTAAAGACATTTTCCGGTAATTGGTTATCAAGAAAGTATTGAAACTTACGAATCGAAAGCGGCTTATCGCTTAAAAAAGATATTGAAGTAAAGCCATCATTTTCTAAGTGATGAGAATGGTCGTGGCTGGGATCGTCACAATTATGGTCGTGATGATGACGATCGTGATCGTGTTCGGTTTTTGATTTTTCCTCAAAATACTTATCCGATTCAAATAAACCCACGCTCAAAATTAATGGAATTGCTACTTGACTGCGAGTAGTACGAAGAATTCTTGCACCTTGTTTAATGTCCTGAATCTTTACTTCTAATAAATCTAGATCGGCTTCATCTACCAAATCGGTTTTATTGAGCAAAATAATATCACCGTACTGAATCTGACTTAAAGCCGCTTCAGAGTTGAATAAATCCAGACTATAGTTAGCTGCATCTACTACTGTAACAATGGAATCTAAGCGAGTTAAATCGCGTAATTCTGTACCTAAAAATGTCAATGCTACAGGTAAAGGATCGGCAAGTCCTGTCGTTTCTACTACTAAATAATCTATTTGCTCGTGGCGCTCTAAAACTTTGTAAACGGCTTCAACTAAATCGTTATTGATGGTACAGCAAATACAACCATTATTTAGCTCAACCATATCTTCGCCAGTGGTGACAATTAGCTCGTTGTCGATGCCAATTTCACCAAATTCATTTACCAAAACTGCGGTTTTTACACCCTCTTGGTTAGTCAGAATATGATTGAGTAAAGTTGTTTTGCCACTACCGAGAAAACCAGTAATAATTGTGACTGGTAAACCGCGTTTTTGGATATCCATTACTTGAGATTGGTCGGAACTAACTGCTGATTGCATAGCTGCGTCGGCTGTCTAAAGGGCAAAAAATAAGGCTTTAACGTGGAGAGAGTTTCGAGTAGCATTATAAAATGTTAGCTTTTTTCTAACCGCCCTCCTCCCCTATTATTAGCTTATCGGCTGATTTGTTTATTGCTCGACATGACTTTAAAAATATATAACACCCTAACTCGCCGCCAAGAAGAATTTAAGGCGATCGCCTCTAACACCGTTAAGATGTACTATTGCGGCGTAACAGTATACGACTACTGCCATTTGGGTCATGCACGGGCTTGTATTGTTTGGGATGTAGTGCGCCGCTATCTGCAATTTTTGGGCTATCAGGTGCGGTACGTGCAAAATTTTACCGATATTGATGACAAAATTCTTAACCGCGCAAGAGTAGAAAACTCTTCAATGGAAGAAGTCGCAGAGCGCTATATACAAGCATATTTTGAAGACATGGCGCGGTTAAATGTCAAAGAAGCCGACGAGTATCCCCGCGCAACTCACACTATAGACGGGATAAAAAGGCTAATTCACGAGTTAGAGCAAAAAGATTATGCTTACGCTTCTGGGGGGGATGTTTATTACAAAGTCCGCTCCTTTGCAGAGTATGGGAAGCTTTCAGGACGCAAGTTAGAGGATTCGCAAGCGGGGGCTAGTGGCAGGGTAGAGGACGCAGAAGCAATTAAAAAGCACGATCCCTTTGATTTTGCCCTGTGGAAGGCTGCAAACCCCGGAGAACCTGCTTGGGAATCACCCTGGGGTGCAGGAAGACCCGGCTGGCATATAGAATGTTCGGCAATGGTACGCGATCGCCTAGGTGACACTATAGACATTCATGCTGGGGGCGCAGACTTGATTTTTCCCCACCATGAAAACGAAATTGCTCAATCTGTTGCCGTGACGGGGAAGCCTTTGGCAAATTACTGGGTGCATAACGGCATGGTAACGGTGGATGATGAGAAAATGTCTAAATCTTTGGGCAATTTTATTACTATCCGCGAATTATTAGATCGTCCGACAGATCCGATGGCGGTGAGATTATTTGTTTTGATGGCACATTATCGCAAACCGATCGATTTTAGAAGTCGCGCTTTAGAATCTGCGACTAATGGCTGGGAAACTCTTAAGGAGGGGCTATTATTTGGTACAAGGTACGGCGAACTATTAGGCTGGTCAAGTAATGGGGCGACGGTTTCGGAGGCTGTAGAACGTTTCCAGGCGGCGGTAAATGAAGACTTTAACTTCTCTAGCGGCTTATCGGTGCTGTTTGAAATTGCCAAAGATTTGCAGCGCGAGGGCAATATTTTAGTCCATCAAGGAAATACTATTACACCGCCTAATCAACTACAAGCAATGTGGCAGACATTAGTTAAATTAGCAGATGTGTTGGGATTAGAAGCTTATGAAGATGTAAAGCGCGTAGAAGGCTTGAGTGATGAGGAAATTGAGCAATTATTAGAGCAAAGAGACTTCGCGCGCAAGGCTAAGAATTTTGCCAAATCTGACCAAATTCGCAACCAATTATTGGAGCAGGGAATTACTGTGATTGATAGTGCGGATGGTTCAAAATGGCATCGTTAAATTGGCTTTTAGCCGTCCGCTAAATTTGTAGTTGTTAATTAATTACAAATTCTTCATCTCCTCCCATATATCTAGTAAGTATTTCAAGCTAGATAAATGATTAGTAAACGTACATCGTTTTATTAAAGCATCTAAATACTTCTTTTCTTCAATAATCTTTGGCTCTTTCTTACTATAACCCTCTTTTGTCACTTTCAGGAGAGTAAAATCTAGAACCTGCTTTAGATCAGGATTTTGGCAAAATGACTACAAAAGAAGTCTGATGTTAGAAAATAAAGTTTAAAAGCTGTACATTACAAGCTTTTTCAAGTTTTAGTTTGTTTTTTCCTTACTCAGAGTGACAAAAGAGGGATAAGATAAACCGAACTCTTGCAAATATTCCTTTAAATAGCTTTTATGAAACCTTGCCTTTGTAGAAAAAAGATGACCAGGTGGATAATCAATCATTAATTTTGGGTCTTTAATTAAAACATCATAATGTGCTTGAAATACTGAAAATTTTTTAGAACTACTCTGAGAAATGTATTCATTTGGAATTTCTGCATTACCTAAAGCCCAAGTTTCAATACAACAATACTGAATGATAATGTTAAACTTTGTGGCTTGATTTTGAGCCATACCAACTTGAATTTTTAAGCTATCGAGCCTAGACTTAATTTCATCAAATCTAGCCTGGTAAGTTTCTTCCTCTGAATCTACACAAATAAAGAAATAATCTACATTGCTGAAATTTTTTATATCAAGCAAACACGCTTCTAAACGAGAAATACCTCCATATAGTTTCGGTGAACTAATCATGTTTGGATAGCCATTGCCTGGAATGATTCTACACGAATTGGTTATCATATCTTCAGGTTTATCTACAAAAGTGAGATAAGGAAATAAATGATGTAGCCATGCTTTGTATATCTTAGGTTCTGTTTTCTCTCCCTCAACTAAGAACAAAAGATTCACGCAGCTTCATCCTCATATTCAAGCAAATTAACTAATTGAGTAAACTTGTCTAAGCTAGATGCTGTATCAAGCTCATGAATATTTGTAGCTTTTCTAACTCTTATTTTATTGTTATATCTACTCACCACTTGCCAAGTTTTCCAAGGAATATTGTTAATAATATATGGATGATGACTTATAAGAATAAATTGCAAACTTGGAGATTTATCCAGAATAAAGTCTGTCAATTCAGGCATACAATTAATTCCTAAACTATTTTCAAATTCATCAATAACAACTACTGATTCTTCTGGGGCAGCTAGAATTTCTATTAAGTAAGTTAGTGTACGATACATACCAGATGATATACGTCGTTGTGAAATCCAATTATCTAAGCCATCTTCTGTAATTTCAAAAAGAAGATTGTAGTCATTATTGGATTCTCTATTAATAGTTACTCTAATATCTTTTACGCTAGGAAAATTTCAATGTAAGACTCTCTCATCTCCTCAAACACAGTAGGAAAAAATTTTTGAAGGAAGTATGCCTTAAACACTGTTGGATGATCTACAGAGTTTGCTTTAAATTTTTTGATATCTACTGATTCAGATTCAGAAGAAAGAGATATACGATTTAGGTCAAATGGGATAGAGATAGCTGCTTGCTGAGGTGTTTCGTCTTTAAAAATAAATCTTTTAAATGCTTCAGCTATGGGTGCAATAGAATCTTCTTCTGCAAGGAGAGTAATTGCACTTTCGGTTCTCTTAAGTTTTGGCAGTTTTTTATTATCTAACTTAGACTCTGTATCACTACGATGTAAAATCTCTATTTCCTTGTTATCTTTAAATTCAATGAGTTTTTCGTTTAGAATCTCCGCTTGTCCTGGCTGACTGGAAAAAACCTCATCAATAGAATTTGAGGTTTTTAAATTCCATTTATAGTAGTGTCCTAAATGAGAAAAATTGATAGACCACTCTACATCGTCTAATTTTCTGTCTTTACCTTTAGCAACATCACAAATTAGAGCGAGAGCTTTGAGAATTCTTGTTTTTCCAACTCCAGAAGCACCAACTAATAAGCTTAAATCATCAAAGCAAACTTGCTCGATGTGCCAATTCTGACTGTTGCTGCTAAAACTAAAGCTTTTGATTTTCATTTTTGTCTAAATTGAGAATAAGATTGTTACTCGGCTAAAGTAATTACAATGATTTGTGTTTAATGATTATTAAACGGAGTTTAAGTAAATATCTTATCTCCAATACTGAATTAAGCTATGCTAGATTACGAGAAAAAGTCCTCGCCATTCGTCCGTTAAGAGTCAAAGTTTTCTTTCCCCTTTGTCTCTTGGTTATCTACCAGTTTTGCTGGCGATCGCAAATGTTGTCGTCCATTTTGAATTACTTGCAGCATATCGTGTAACTGCTGTTCGATATTTTCTAAGGCGGTATCGGCATAAGCATCTGCTCCAAGCTGAATTTCTTGTGCTTCAGATATTGCTTTATTGCGCATTTGTTCCAGTTCTTGCGCTAGTTGCAGCCGTGCTTGTTCGATTTCTATTTGATTTTGCTCTAAAGCAAGTTCGCACTCCTGCTGTACTTGACTTTGCAACAATGTAGCCTCTTGGTGTGCTTGGCGCAAAATCTCGGTTTCATTGAGTATCCGCGAGGCTCTAATTTTTGCTGTTTCAACAATTTGCTCCGCTTCTAATTGCGCCTGTAAAATAATTTCTTTTTTTTCCTTGACAATGGCTTTAGCCTCCTCAAAAACCAATGGGAGGTTTACTCGTACTATATCTAACTGATCTAGCAAGCGTTCTTCATCTACCAGCGTGCGCCGGGTTAGCGGAATATTTGGACTACCAAGCACCATCTCCTCAACGCGGTTTAATTCCTGCTGGATATCCACGCTTTGGCTACCAATAGCAGGCGGTTCTACGGGAGGATTTGGATTGTTTTGGTCGTGGTCTATTTTAGATGATTCTTTGCGTGACATCGGGAAATTTCTATTGCGACGTGCGGGGGAACAAGATGATCGACACAGCCACCAAACCTGGCAATTTCTTTGACTTGACTGCTACTTAAAAAACTATACTCGTTGGAAGTTGCCAGAAACACCGTTTCTATTTCACTAGAAAGGGTGTTGTTAGTATGAGCCATTTGTAGCTCTACTTCAAAGTCTGAAAGCGCCCGTAAACCCCGCAGCAAAACCTGTGCTTGCCTTATTTGGGCATAGTTTACAGTCAAACCTTCAAAACTGTCTACTTCTACATTAGGCAAATGTTGGGTAGATTGACGAATCTGCTCTAAACGTTCTTGAACGGTAAATAAAGGCGTTTTGTTGGGATTTCTTAGCACTGCGACAATTACCTGCTCAAATAAATGACAACCACGCTCAATAATATCGAGGTGTCCTAGGGTAATTGGATCGAAGCTTCCAGGATAAATTGCTTTCACAGCTTAAAAAAAGTGTCGTTTGCCTTTGCAATATATCAGTTATCCATACAGCCGTTTGCTAGTGTTTTTGAGAATTAACCCCACTAAAAGCTATAACTAGATAATTAAAACTCTATCTAGAGGCATAGAAATTAATACCATGTACCTCAATATAAATAAATTTAGCAAATCGATTATTGCTATTACCTTAATTTTGTCTTGTTCCTCCCTCCTATTAATAAATAGTAATAACTCTAGCGTTCAAGCTCAAATTAATCTTAATTCTTCGTCAAGTTGGCAAGAATTTACAGCAAAAGCAGGTGGATTTTCAATTTTATTGCCTAGTAAGCCTAGAGAAGATATTCAGCCTATAAGTGAGGAAGCAGATTCGGGTACTTTACACAACTTTTTTGTAGACACAAAAGATGGAACTTACGGAGTTAGCTATGCGGATTTTCCAAATATTCCTAGTAATTTTAATTCACAGCAAATAGATGAACTGCTTAAATCGGTACGCGATGGCGTGGTGGGCAAAGGTAAGCTACTAAAAGAGCGCCGTATTACTTTAAATGGCTATGTTGGCAAAGAGATTGAGTTTGTAGATTTAAATAAGTTAAATTACAAAGTTAGAATTTACTTTATCAAGCGACGTTTATACCAGCAGATAGTTGTATCAGCAAATCCAAAACTAATTGTCGCTCAAGCTACTAATAGGTTCTTAGATTCTTTTAAATTAATTGCATCCCAAATACCCCAAGCTAAAGAACCTCCGGCTGCTAGAGAGGATAGCGCTGTAGCACCTTTAGCACCAATAAGTAGAGATCCACTACAGGAAACTCCAAATACCAGAGAAAATAGCAATCTGGCAACTTTGGCGCAAACGGGTAGAGAACAACTACAAAAGGGAGAATTTAAAGCAGCTTTAACTACCTTACAACAAGCATTGGCGATCGCCCGTCGCAGTAATAATAAGCCGATCGTCTCAACTTTATTAAACAATATTGGCGAAGCTTATCGCGGTCAAAGCAACTACGTCCAAGCCTTAGACTTTTATCAGCAAGCATTGACTATTACTAGAGAACTTAAAGACAAAGCTGGGGAAGGACTTATTCTTACTAATATCGGCTCGGTTTATCAAGGTCAAAGTAATTATTCCCAAGCTCTAAAATTTGCAGAACTTGGTTTGGCTATTCATAAAGAAACAGGCAATCGCGCCCTTGCCGGAACTACATTAAATAACATTGGCTTAATTTACTACAGTCGCGGCGATTACGCTCCAGCTTTGGTATTCTTGCAAGAAGCTTTAGCAATTCATAAAGAAACTAAAAACCGTGCCGAAGAAGGCACAACGCTAAATAATATTGGTTTAGTCTACACATCTCAAGGTCAGTACGCCCAAGCTTTAGAAACTTATCAGCAAGCTTTGATTTTGCACCAAGCAGTAGGAAATAAATCAATTGTTGGCACGACATTAAATAATATTGGCTTGATTTACTACAGTCGCAGCCAATATTTTCAAGCTCTAGACTCTTTTCAACAGGCGGTAAAAATTTCTAGAGAATTTGGCAATCGTTCTTTAGAAGCCATTAGTCTCAATAATATTGGATTAGCTTATACGGCTACCGGAGAGTATGCTCAAGCATTGGCAGCTTATCAGCCAGCAATAGAAATAGCTAGAGCAATTGGTGACAAATCTGCCGTTGCTCAACTTTTAATTAGTATAGGTTTAGTTTATGCAAATCAAAGTCAGTACGCTCAAGCTTTAAGTTCTTACCAGCAAGGATTAGAAGTTGCTAAAGAGATCGGCGATAAAGCTATAGAAGTAAATATTGTCTACGGTATTGGTGATATTTACCTCAATCAAAGCCAATATGCTCAAGCATTAGACTCTTACAAGCAAGCTTTGATTTTAGCGAAAGCTCTAGGTAATCCTGCTATAGAAGGTCAAATTTTTGGCGGTATGGGCTTGGTTTACACTTACCGAGGTGAATATACTCAAGCACTGGAGGCATTTAAGCAAGGATTGGTTATCTATAAAAAAGTTGGTAGTCCCGCCGGAGAGAGTAGGACGCTAAATAATATTGGTTTGGTTTATCAAGGTCAAAGTCGCTATGCCGAGGCGATCGCAATCTACGAGCAGTCGCTAAAGATAGTTAAACAAATTGGGGATAAAGCTGGAGAATCAGTAACTTTAGGCAATATTGGCTTACTTTATGAGAGTATTGGTCAGTACGAGCAATCGCTAAAATCTCTACAAGAAGCTTTGAAAATTAGTCAAAGTATAGGCAATCGCTCTAGTGAAGGAACCATATTAACTAATATTGGCAATGTTTATTTGCGTTACGATGCTTACGATCGCGCACTTAATACCTACGAACAAGCTTTAACTATTTTACAAAAGGTAGGAAATCGCGCCGGGGTGGGGACGCTATTCAATAATATTGGTGAAGTTAATCGCCGCCAGGGACAGTATGCAAAAGCGATCGCATCTTACGAAAAAGGTTTAGTAATTACAAGAGAAGTAGGAAATCGCGCAATTGAAGGCACAACGCTAAATAATATTGGTGAAGTTAGCCGCTTGCAAGGTAATTTTGACCAAGCGCTGAAATTATACCAGCAAGCTTTGACGATTTTGCAACAAGTTAATAATAAATCTGGAGAAGGGCAAACTTTAACGAATATTGGGTTTACTTTATTTAAGGCTGGCAAGCTAGAAGCAGCACAGCAAACTTTAGAAAAAGCGATCGCCACTAGCGAATCAGTACGTCCTGGATTAAGCGATGCCAATAAAGTATCTATTTTTGATACCCAAGCTGGCATATATAGTATTTTGCAGCAAATTTTAGTGGGTCGAAATCAGCCAGAAGCTGCCCTAGAAACTTCTGAAAGAGGCAGAGCGCGGGCATTTTTAGAGTTACTAGCCAAGAAAGTAGCTCCCCAATCGGCGGAGTCTGTACCTTTACCAAATATTAACCAAATTCGCCAAATTGCCCAGCAGCAAAAAGCAACTCTTGTGGAGTATTCTTTAATAGTTGATGAATTTAAAGTAGAAGGGAAAACGCAACTTAAAGAGTCGGAGCTATATATTTGGGTAGTTAAGCCTACGGGGGAAGTCATATTTCGACGCAGCGATTTAAAACCTTTGTGGCAGCAAAAAAATAATTCTCTCAGCAATCTAGTCAATAACAGCCGTCAAGCAATTCCTGGTAGAAGTCGCGGTAGTTTGCAGCAACTACATCAGCTACTAATTCAACCCATAGCCGACCAATTGCCCACTAACCCATCAGCGCGGGTAGTTTTTATTCCGCAAGGCTCTTTATTTTTAGTGCCTTTTCCGGCATTGCAGCAAGCAAACGGCAAATATTTAATTGAACGACACACCATTTTAACATCGCCCTCAATTCAATTATTAGCGGTTACGCACGGGCGGAGAATGACAGCCTCAAACCAAAATAGAGGCGCAATGGTGGTTGGTAATCCAACTATGCCCAAAGTATCTCCCGAACTTGGTTTGCCACCCGTGCAGCTACCTAATTTACCCGCCGCCGAAATTGAAGCAAACGCGATCGCACCCTTATTAAAAACTCAAGCAATTACTGGGGGAAATGCAACTAAAGCGGCGATCGTTGCCAAATTACCGAGTTCTCGGATTGTCCATTTAGCAACTCATGGCTTACTAGACGATGTGCGAGGATTGGGAAGTGCGATCGCCCTTGCGCCTTCAGGCAAAGATAACGGTTTATTTACTGCCGAAGAAATCCTCGACTTGAAACTCAATGCCGACTTAGTAGTAATGAGTGCCTGTAATACGGGGAGAGGGCAAATTACTGGAGATGGGATTATTGGCTTATCGCGTTCCTGGATTAGTGCGGGGGTATCGAGTGTAATTGTGTCATTGTGGTTAGTGCCAGATGAGTCTACATCTACCCTAATGACCAATTTTTATCAAAATATGCAAAAAGACTCCGATAAGGCTCAAGCGTTGCGTCAGGCGATGCTAACAACAATGAAACAAAACCCCAACCCTAGAGACTGGGCGGCGTTTACATTAATTGGGGAAGCAGAGTAAAAAACTTGTTTAGGCGATCGCGCTTAACTATTAATTTTTAATCCAAGAGGTTGACGGGAACATTACTTACCCGCCACCTCTATTTAATTTTAGCCGCCGTATTGCCAGCCAGTAGTTTCTAGTCTCAATGGTTCGCCTTCACGATGAATCCCCGCCGCGATTACTTCACCAACGTAAACAGTATGATCTCCTTTTTCTACCGCCCCTACAACTTGACATTCAATGTAACCTAAAGAGTCAGAAATAATCGGGCAGCCAGTTTCGCCAAGATAAAATTCTATATCATCAAATTTATTTTCAACTCGGCGCTGGGGTTGAAAGAATTTCTGGGCGATATCTTTTTGTTCGGCATCCAAAAAGCTTAGGGCAAATACGCCGCTACTTTTAATCATCGCGTGAGACTTGGAATCTTGTTTTACGCAATTGACTACTAAAGGTGGTTTAAACGAAGCTTGCATTATCCAACTTGCAGTAAAGCCGTTGACTTCTTCCCCATCTTTGACACCGCAGATATAAAGCCCGTGAGGAATCTTCCGCAGCATGGTTTTTTTGGCTTGTTCGTCTAGCAAGGGTGTTTCTCCTGATTGGTTCTACTATGATTGATGCTATAGGTTTTTCCTTGCAGCAACAAGATGGGCGTATAAGTTTAGTTTTGCAGCCATTACCTAACTTTTGACCGTAACTATAGCGATCGCGCCTCTTGTTAAAATCGTAATCAGTTGCTCAATTGCTCTAATGGCTCAAACTCGATTTGCTAAACTTGTTTCTTACCTGCGCCCCCATTGGCAAGCAACTACTGTAGGTATTGTTGCTTTACTTGTTGTTAATGCTATTGGTGTTTATGTTCCGCAATTGATTGGTGAAATTGTTGATAAATTTCAATCTGCTTTCACTTTCGACGAAGTTTTACGCTATGTCATCCTAATTATTGTTCTTAGTTCGATCATGTGGGTAATCCGCATGGTTTCCCGCGTTGCTTTATTTGGTGTTGGGCGACAGGTAGAATTTGACCTCAAACAAAAGATTTTTCAACACCTGCTGAAGCTTGAACCTGCTTATTTTGCCCTCAATACGGCGGGTGACTTGATTAACCGCGCCACTAGCGATGTCGAAAATATCCGGCGATTGGTGGGATTTGCGGTGCTTAGTTTGGCAAATACAGTATTTGCTTACGCCCTTACTCTCCCGGCGATGTTAGCAATTAGCGTGCAGTTAACGCTTGCAACTATAGCTATCTATCCATTCATGCTAGTTACTGTACAGTTATTTAGCGATCGCCTCCGCAACGAACAAATTCAAGTACAAGAGGAGCTTTCTCTTGTCAGCGAGTTGATTCAAGAAGATATGAGCGGAATTGCTCTAATTAAAATCTACGCCCAAGAAGAAAACGAACGCCGCGCTTTTAGTCAAAATAATCAAAGGCTTTTAGCCGCTAACTTGCAACTAGCAAAAACTCGCAATACCTTGTTTCCCCTAGTGGGGGGACTTGCGTATATTAGTTTGCTAATTTTATTGTGGTTAGGCTCTAGCCAAATTATTTCTGGGCAAATTACTATTGGGGACTTTCTCAAGCTCTTAATTTATGTAGAGCGTTTAGTATTTCCTACTGCACTGTTAGGTTTTACAATTACGGCTTACCAACGAGGTGAAGTTAGTATCGATCGCATTGAGTCTATTTTAACAGTCACGCCCAAAATTCAAAACTCCGACCAAGTTATATATTTACCCAAAGAACAAGTCAAAGGCGAACTCAAAGCAGTTAATCTCAGCTTTACTTATCCTGGTGCTACTACTCCAGCTTTAGATAATGTCAATTTGACAATTTCTCCAGGAGAAACTGTGGCTATTGTTGGTGCTATTGGTTCGGGTAAATCCACTTTAGCTAATGCAATACCTCGTTTACTAGATATTGAACCAGGACAATTATTTTTAGATGGGGTAGATATTACGCTTCTTGACTTAGATTCATTACGTAGTGCGATTTCTTATGTTCCTCAAGATAGCTTTTTGTTTAGCACTACAATTAAAAATAATATCCGCTATGGCGACCCAGTAAGCGACCAAGCAGAAGTAGAATATAGTGCCAAAGTTGCCCAAATAGACGGAGAAATTCGCAATTTTCCCCAACAATACAAAACTATTGTCGGAGAGCGTGGAATTACTCTTTCTGGCGGTCAAAGGCAACGTACCGCTTTAGCTAGAGCGATGTTAGTAGATGCGCCCGTGCTAATTTTGGATGATGCGCTTTCTAGCGTGGATAATCAAACTGCTACCGATATTTTAAATAATCTTTCTCACGGTACTAAACGCAAAACAGTAGTATTTATTTCTCATCAACTATCCGCTACAGCAACCGCCGATAGACTTCTAGTGATGGATAAAGGGCAAATTGTTCAAGCTGGTACTCACGCCCAATTAGTTAAGCAGCCAGGGTTGTATCAAACTCTTTGGAATCAGCACCAATTAGAGGAAATATTGAAGTAATTTATTTGGGGCGAGTTTTAGGGAATATTTGGAGATCCCCTCCCCCCCTAACCCACGCCAATAAACCGGGGTGCGTAGGGGCGCAATACATTGCGCCCTACTATTCAACGCAGCCAGCCCCAAGTTGGTCGAGATTTATTCGGTGCGGAAGTTAAGCTTTTTACGAGGGGTTCTGGCTCGTCTTCTATCAACATATCTTCTAGCAACTCGGTTACTTCTTCCCCGCTAGAAGAGTTATTTAATTGCTGAGATAAAACATTTAGTTCGCTATCAATAATTTGTTGAGCTTCTGCGTCATTTTTTGTCGTTGCTAGTTGGGAATGCAATTCTAATAACCCACTGCGTAACAATTTTGTATCTGAAGACCTAGGTAATTGTTTAACCATTTGGGTAATGGCTACTTGAGTTTCTTGGGCTACGGAAACTCTCGAAGATGGCGCTATATCCCCAGCAGGAGTAAACAGCGTCAAAGCAGAAAATAGTAAACAGGCTGTACACATATTGTTAGTTATCCTCAAGACTAATTAGCATTACATTTTACTGTTAGTTTTAGCGATCGCAAGGAGTGATAGAATAATTGTTCAACGCGATTGGTTCTGGTGGCAGCCACTAGAGGTAAAGGGAAAGTTCGGTGCGATTCCGACGCTGTTCCGCAACTGTGATGAGGCGATTATTAGAGTCTCTAAGTCAGAATGCCTGCCAATGTACGAATAACTTACATTAATGTGCGAGGAACACTGGTTGTGAGAGCTACAAATAATCTTAGTTTCGTTCAAAATCGGGCAATTGATTGGACTTTATCGTTGCCTGTACAATTGACACTTTATACTTCGCTATGCGCTTTGACGCTGTGGACGGTATATTTTTCTACTTATCCCGCCGCCCACGATTCGATGCACTCTTTGCGCCATCACACTTTGACAATTAGCTGTCATTAATTCTCATGTCAAAATCTCAGCGCTCGGCGCTCATTATAACCGTTACAGGTTTGATGAGTTTATTTTTAGTGGCAATTGTTGGCTTTTCCCAAGCACCAAATTCTAGGATTCAACTAACCACAAATCCACCAGTGGGGCAGTTTTACCCCTTTGAAGCAGAAGCTACAACGCCACAATCGCCTACATTATTAACCTTAACGGCGCGAAATCCTGCGGGGGAATTGTTAGCAAATAGTGTATTTAAAGTCCAAATCTTTACACCGCCTTCTACGCCTTTTTTAGCTACAGATTTTCCTGTTGTAGAAGGTACGAAGTTATTAGAACTAAGTGCGATCGCCCCAGAAGGAAAATTACAACTTCAACAAATGCTGCCAATTCGGGGCAAATATAAGTTAGCAGTCAATGTTTCCCCCATTGTTGCCAATCAATTTAGCCCGATTGAGCAAACTTTGACCCTTGAGGTAGTAGAAAATCCCGTTAAGTATCGCAATTACGCTATTTTAATCGTAGTTTTGTTAGCCGTTGGTATTGGTGGCGGTTGGGTAATGGGCAAGCAATCGTTACCCCAAAGAGGAGAAATTGCCCCGGCGAGAGTGCGATTATTGTTAAGTGGAGCAGTATTAATTGCGATCGCGTGTTTAGTTGTAGTTAATGTCAGCGCCGAAGTATCTAATTCTCACGCTCATACTCATCAATCACCTGTAGAAGCCGCCGCTATCAACGATTCTCAGCTAAAAATACAAATAAGCGGTGACAAGTACGCCACCGTAGGCAAATTAGCTAATTTACAAGTTGAAGCTGTAGATCCAAAAACCAATCAACCTGTAACGGATGTAGTTTTTAAGCTGAAAACTACTCAACTAGAAAATAACTGGATAGCTTTTGCTTATCAAGGTATTCCCGATAATATGGGTAAGTTAAAGTGGCAGCAACAATTTTTTGATGGCGCACCTCACTTGTTAGAAGTAGAAGTCATCTCAAATTCTGCAAATAGCCAGTTTAAACCTGTTGCAGCGACAGAAGAAATTGAAGTCGCCGCCGTTGCAACACCGATATTAATTAGATTAATTAGCTTTAGTTATTTAATTGGTACGGTGATAATTGGATTAGCGATTGGATTAACAAGTCGCCGTAGCGCTTTAAAGCCTAAAGTAAATAGCTAATCTTTGCGGTGCAACTTTTGCCCTACCAAAAATGCGATCGCACCCGTAAAAATTGCCCCGATAACAACGGCTGGAATCAACCACGGCGGCGTTGTTTGCGGCTCTTGAGGTGATATTTGAGTAGAAATGCGATCGCTGCTTTTTGGTGCTGCAACTCCTGGTGCAACGTCGATATCAAACTTTAGTTCAAAAGCGGAAAACTTTGCACCAGCTTTGGGGCTTCCCTGCAATTGCAATTGATAAGCTCCCGCCGCCGGAAAGGTAATTTCTGCCCCAGGAATGTCTCTATAGCTCTCTTGGGACACTGCTTTTAATGGAGGCTGTGATATGGGCGCTGTACCTACTTTCAGAGGTTGGGAGTACAAAGATAGCTTACAGTTGCACTCATCTAGAGGAATAATTTTCCCTCCCTTGTGAGTAAGCGCAAACCAAGCTAAAGCTATTTCACCCGCGCGGGGAGAATCGTTTGGCTCAATGTGAATAGTTGCGCCGACATCTTTGTAGGTTTCTATTTTATGAGCGTTGGCGGGAGTAGTAAGTAAATTTGTCAGTAATAGCAGCCAGCCAAAATTGATAGCTTGATTAGGAAATATTTGAAAATTCTGGCTATAAGTAGCTGCATTTAGCGATCGCCCTAAATCCCCCTTTTTAAGCGGGACTTTAATGTCTTTCCCCCCCTTTTGAAGGGGGGATCTCCGAGCATTGCAAGTTATAAAGTTTTTCATAAGCGGCGTATTTTTGATAGTGGGTTTTGCCAACGTAATATTAATACGCCCAAAGTCATCAACCCCAAACTAACTACCAAAAGCTGATTTATCCATAGGTAATTAATCCCGCCCAAGTAATGCGTACCAATCAGTACGGCATGAATTACAGCGAGTATCAAAGCTGGTAGGCTTAATAAATGAATTTGTCGCCAATACTTGCCTAAAGTTTTCTGTGCTTTGTCAAAGCTAGTAAAAGCTGCGGGAACAAGCAATAAAAATGCACTTAACCCCATACTTATAGATATTTGATGATTTGGCAGCAGAAAGGGTATAGAGCTTAAGTTCCAGCCAAAGCTATGCTGCATGGTATTAGTAACGTGAGCGATCGCTAGTATAAAAGCTCCTAACCCCAAAGCGCGACGATACTTTAATGGTTGCGCCCACAGGCGGCTAATCGGACGAGCAGCCAAAGCTAACATCAAACACGCTATAGCTCCATGTCCCGTAAAATAGACCATCATTTCCTCTCCCATTGCCCGCAGGAGAGTTAATACGCCAACAGTAATAGTTACCCAACCTGCCAACCTAAATAGTTGACTGCGCCGATCTTTACTGACTAGCGAAGTAGAAATGCCTACCCCTAGCATTGTTGGTAGTGTCCCCAAGCCAAAAGCTGCCATTGTCGCCGCCCCTTGCCAAATATTGCCAGTTTCGGCGGCTTTAATTTGGGCGGCGTACAGAAAACCACAAGGCATTAAACCCCAAACAAATCCTAAAATTACTGGTGTCCACCATTGGCTACCCATAGAAAGCTGTACCATTGCTTTACTGAGGCGCTGATGCAAGTTTCCCTGAATTAAAGGATGTAAAAAAGGTATAGGTGGCAAAAACTTGGGGTTAATTTGAATAATGCCAAACCAAATTAGTAATATACCAGTTGCGATCGCAACACTTTGACGCAAAGCGCTACCACTTCCGGCTAATTGTCCACTTGCCAAAATTACCGAGCCTATAGCGCCAATACCCGCACCAACTACGGCATAACTTATTAGTCTGCCAGCATTGAGCAAAACATGAAACAAAATTTGCGATCGCACTTTTGACCGCATGTTTTGTTTTTGCGATAAAGAAAATGCCGCCGTCAGTGGGCCGCACATTCCTACGCAATGCCCAAAGCTACCAAAAAAACCTACCGCTAGAATCAGTACCAAATCCAGCATGGTGCTTATTTTTTCTCAACTATTGTCTTGCACCCGGTTGGATGTACCCAATCGGACTAGCTTTCTAGTTCTATTCTAAAACCCTAGTCGATTGCTCTATCTGTATTTATCCAAATTCCTCAAATTGGCAAGCGATTGATGTCTTTATTACAGCCAATTACTACCATTGCCGAACCTTGCTGTAACTTTTTTTTGGGGTCGGGATTAATTTCAAACTTGTCATCTTGACTTACAGCCAAAAGGTTTAAACCGTAGCGATTGCGAAGTTGAAGTTCGGTAATGGTTTTGCCATGAAACTCATCGGGGACAATTAGCTCGACGATACTGTGATCGGGATCGAGGTCAAAACGATCTAAAATACCTGGTTTAGTAAGACTTCGTGCCAAAGCACAACCCGCCTCAAACTCAGGATACACTACATGATCTGCTCCTACTTTTTGCAACAGTTTTCCGTGAATTTCTGAGGAGGCTTTGGCGACTACATGAGGTACACCAGCTTCTTTGACGTTTAGCGTTGTGACAATACTTTCTTGAATATAGTTACCGATCGCAATAATTACCGTATCAAATTCAAAAATCCCTGCTTCTTTGAGGGCGGCCGGTTGAGTAGAATCTAGTTGCACTGCATGAGAAACGATTTGGTCTGTTAGCACTTGAGAAACAAATTTTTCACTAATATCTGTTCCCAAAACTTCGTAACCCAACTTATGAAATGTTGTACAGACCGCCCTACCAAAACGTCCCAAACCAATAACAGCAAACTGACGATTATCTTTGCGGAGACTGCGTAAAAAACCTAAAGATGACAGATTCACTCTTTTTATTACCTTGGTTAATTAACTCTATTGAAACTGAAATTTATTGTTGTTATATAAGTTTGTACTACGATTTTAACCCACAATCAAATTTTCTTCAGGGAAGCGAACTAAGCTAGGTTTAGGATCTCCGAGTAGTGCAGCCATTAGTAGCAAAATACCCACTCTCCCTATATACATAGTCATAACTAAAATTAATTTTGCTGCCGCCGTTATACTAGCAGTAATTCCTGTGGAAAGTCCTACCGTAGCAAAAGCTGAAACTACCTCAAATAAAATTTGAATAAAGCTTACTTTTGGATCGGTTAAAGCAATTAAAATAGTTGCCGAAATGACTGTAGCTATAGAGCCGACTGCTACACCCACTGCTTTTAAAATTAAAGAAATATCTACGCTTCTTTCGTACAAGAATACTTCTTCTTTTCCTTGCAAAATTGCTTTTGTACAACTTGTCAAAACTCTAAATGTAGTGGTTTTTATCCCCCCACCTGTACCCCCAGGACTTGCGCCAATAAACATTAAAGCAATAGTAAAAAATAACCCCGCCGTCGTCATTTTGCCAATATTAATAGTATTAAATCCCGCCGTTCTTGGCGTTACCGATTGAAACCAAGCAGCAAGTATTTGATTGGGTAAGCTTAAAGTACCAAAAGTTGCCGGATTTTTTGCTTCTATAAAAAAGAAGGCAATTGTCCCCAAAATCAACAAAGCTACAGTAGTGCTAACGGCAACTTTGAAGTTGAGAGAAAATATCATGCGTTCGGGGTTGCGCTGCAAGCGATCGCGCGACCAAATAAATAGCTCTAAAATTACACCATAACCAATCCCGCCGAAAATAATTAGCCCCGTAACTACCAAGTTTAAAAGTACCGAAGTTTCGTAGCCAATAAAGTTATCCCTAAATAAACTAAAACCCGCATTATTCCAAGAATTTATACTGTGAAAAATTGCGTACCACAAAGCTTCATTCAACGGATAATTGGGGGTAAAAACGGGTAACAGTAAAAATACTCCAGTAATTTCAAAGATTAAAGTGAGTGCAATAATCGAGCGAATCAATTGAGCGCTATCTTGCAACCCCGTTCGGTCTAAAGCTTGTTGAATAGCAACTTTATCGCGCAAGCCAAATTTAGCACCCAAAAGCAGCAAAAGGAAGGTAGTTGCGGTCATATAACCAAGTCCGCCAATCTGCACCAGCCCCGCCACAAAAAATTGCCCCCAGAAAGAAAAATAAGTCCCCGGATCGACTACCGATAAACCAGTAACGCAAACGGCAGAAGTAGAAGTAAATAGCGCCACAATCAAATTAGTCCAAGTCCCCGCCGCCGAAGAAAAAGGCAACATCAGTAAAATCGTGCCAACGGCGATTACCGCCAAAAATCCGAGGCAAATTGTCCGAGAAACAGTCACATCCTACGCTCCAACTAAAAGAAGTTCAAAGATACTCGAAAACAATATTCATTTTGATCATAAAACGTAGGATTTAAAACTTAAAAGCCGTGTCAAGTAATAGCATCTTCTGCTACGCTAATTCCGGTCTACCGTTTCAAAGCTACTAACATGAGTACGGCGCTACAGCAGCAAATTCAACAATTTTACGATGCTTCTTCAAGTTTGTGGGAACAGATATGGGGCGAGCATATGCACCACGGCTATTATGGCGCAGATGGCAGGCTCAAAAAAGAACGTCGCCAAGCGCAAATAGATTTAATTGAAGAATTACTGCAATGGTCGGGCGTAGAGCAAGCAGAGAATATTCTCGATGTTGGTTGTGGTATTGGTGGTAGTTCTTTGTATTTAGCGCAAAAATTTGATGCTAGGGTGACGGGTATTACTCTTAGCCCCGTGCAAGCCTCTAGAGCCGCAGAACGAGCAACGAAGGCAACTTTAAGTACAAAAGCTAGTTTTCAGGTAGCAGATGCCCAAAATATGCCCTTTGCAGACAATTCTTTTGACTTAGTATGGTCGCTGGAAAGTGGCGAACATATGCCAGACAAAACTAAGTTTATGCAAGAGTGTTACCGGGTGCTAAAACCTGGTGGAAAGTTCATTATGGTTACTTGGTGTCATCGCTCTACAGAAAATGCGGCACTAAGTGCCGACGAAAAGCAGCATTTAGCAGATATTTATCGGGTTTATTGTTTGCCTTACGTGATTTCTTTGCCAGAGTACGAAAAAATCGCTCAAAATCTATCATTACAAAACATTCATACCGCCGATTGGTCAGAAGCTGTTGCTCCTTTTTGGGATGTAGTAATTGATTCGGCGTTTAATTTTGAGGCGCTTGTGGGCTTAATTCGTTCCGGTTGGGGGACAATTCAAGCAGCGCTATCTTTAGGATTGATGAGTCGGGGTTACGATCGCGGATTGATTAAATTTGGGTTGTTGTGTGGTACTAAATAAGCAAGCAAACCGCAGCACAAGTAACTGGCTGGCGGCTTTTTGGCAGTTTTCGCGCCCTCATACAATTATTGGTACGAGTTTGAGTGTATGGGGCGTATATGCGATCGCATTTTCTCAAGGCTTAAACACTACTTCAGTGCTGTCTATTTTGGCGACTTGGCTGGCTTGTCTATGTGGCAATGTCTATATTGTCGGCTTGAATCAGTTGGAAGATGTAGCTATTGACCAAATTAATAAGCCGCATTTACCTCTCGCTAGTGGCGAGTTTTCTCTGGGTACAGGTAGGCTAATTGTGGCAATAACGGGGGTCTTAGCGCTGCTACTAGCTTGGTTACTATCGCCTTATTTGCTAGGAATGGTAACGATTAGTTTAGCAATTGGTACGGCTTATTCTTTACCACCGATTCGGTTGAAAAAATTTCCTTTTTGGGCGGCTTTGTGCATTTTTACCGTGCGGGGAGCGGTAGTCAATTTAGGGCTATTTCTGCATTTTAGTGGTAGCTTGATTATCCCAGACACCGTGTGGGCGTTGACTTTGTTTGTAATTGTGTTTACAGTTGCGATCGCTATATTTAAAGATATCCCCGATTTAGAAGGCGATCGTCAATACCAAATTTCTACTTTTACTATTGCTTTAGGTCAAGAGCGAGTATTTAATCTAGCTCGTTGGATAATAACACTGTGCTATGGGGGAATGCTGGTTGCGGCGGTTGTTTGGCTACCTGAGATTAATCCTATGTTTCTAGTTAGCACTCATTTAGGCTTGCTGGGTTTGCTGTGGTGGCGCAGTTTTCAGGTAGATTTGGCAGATAAAAGTGCGATCGCATCTTTTTATCAATTTATCTGGAAATTATTTTTTCTAGAGTATCTGATTTTTCCTGCGGCTTGTCTGTTGAGCTAAAACGCTCAAATAATTTTAAGTTGGTAAAAATATTTAAGTGATCGCTAGGCGAGACATCAAGAGGTGCAGAAGCTAGACTAATGATCAAAAATTCCTCAGTTTAGCTATGTCTACAATTACTGTTGCAGGTAAGGTTTTAGGACGTTTTAAACCTTTATTTACCGATTGGCGCGTACCACTACCACCAAGCATAGGCGACGGCGGCGAAGTCCTCACTTTAAGAATCTTACTCACGCAGATTGTTCTATCTGAAGTTGTTGCTTTCCAAACTCGTCAGGAACAAAGACGACTTGTAAAGGTCTTTACTAAGGCAGAAATTGAGCAAAAAGTTTTACTTGGTAAGGTAGATATGGGCGGCGAGGATCTAAACCAGGAAGTAGACCCGCAAATTGCTGTAGCCAACGCTTTACAATCTTTTGAAGATGGATTGTATTTTGTTTTTATTGACGATATTCAACAGCATAAATTAGATAGCGAAGTTATTGTTAATCCCGATAGCAAACTGTTGTTTTTGCGTTTAGTACCACTGGTAGGAGGCTAAAATGTTAAACCCAGAATACGCTAAAGAACAACTACAAACTTTTCGCATTCCCAATTGGAGAGAAACTAAATCTTTTAAGGTGATGGATTTACCAGAAGCATTAAAAGAAATAGTTTTTGCGATTTTAGAGCGCAATCCTTCTGGTCAAATTTATAGCGAATATCTTAGTAAGTACGAGGCACAAGATAGAGGTTTTAGTCAACTTAATAGTTTGAGGGCTGAGGAAAGATTAATAATTTTTAAATTGCTGTCTCCGAGAATTTATTTATATATAGAAGCTGCATTACAATTATTTTCATGTTTGCCTTATCAAGCTGGTTGGCAACGCAAGTCTTTTCGCGCTCTTAATACACCAGAAATCAATCAATCTGTTCGTTTTCAATGGCTAAAACAGTTATTTTCTATCATCGAAGGTTACGAGCAAGATATAATTTGGGTTGCTGCTTGGACTCCTTATTTAGGTTACGCAAACGATACTTTGGGAATTTTATTTGCGGCAGCAATTAATAGTAATTCTGAGGAAGGAAATAAAGTTTTTGATATTCTCTTGGATTCTGCTAGAGGCGAACACGAAATAGGGGCAATGGGTCGTCACGTTACCCGTGCATTATTAATCGCTAATCGTCCTGATGGCTGGGATTTTATTGAAAACTTGCTATTAGCGGCGCAGCGTCAAGAAGGCTTAAGGCAAACTATTTTAGAAACTATTGATGAGGCTCATCCTGATGCTTTTCGTCGGATGTTGCGCTTATTGGTAGAACACGATTTAACTCGGTTTAGTGCTACAGTTCGAGCAGTAGATATTTGGTTTGGCTTTGGTTGGGATTCGGTTAATAATCGAGTAGTTAAGGCAATACTAGAACAAGTTTTACTGTTTTTAGGAAATCCTGAAGAACAAGCCTCAGCTTTAGAAAGTAATGAGGCTCAAACTGTATATTTAGCATTATGGACAATTGCTTTGAACGATGCAATTTTATCTATTGCAACAGCTAGTAAGTTATTACAAGATCCAATTGTCGAGCGGCGATTTGTTGCTGCACATTTGTTAGCTCAATTAGGTATAGCTGAAGCCCAAATTGCTCTATTACCCGCTTTAGATGATGAAGATTTACGGGTAGCTGCTACGGCACTTAGAGTATTAAATAGAAGCACTATTAAAGAAACAGATTTATTTGAAAGATTAGAACGAGTTGTTCCTAGTTTTCCTAGCAAAACTAAAGTTTTAGAGCCTTTGGTATGGCATTGGATGACAATTTCTGTAGATAAAGAAAGTGTAGGCTCGGCTTTAAATTATAACTTGGGTACGCGATCGCCTAAAAGATTAATACCATACCTATCAATTTGCAATGTATACGATCGCGCATCTATTGCTCAAAAACTATCTCAAGTTCAACCTTGGGATGAGGAAATTCGTCAAACTTTGTTTTCTTTAGTTGGCGATAATAGTAGTTGGGTGCGATCGCGAGTATTACAATTTTTAGCTAATTGTACAATCACTCCCGCCGAAGCAGTTGAGTTAGAAGGCTTACTTACGCGCAAATCTGGGGATTTACGGCGCGGATTATTGCAATTACTACTCAATCAATCAGATACAAATGCGAAGTCTTCCGCAGAACGACTACTAAATGCAACTCTATTACAAAGGCAAGCGGGATTAGAACTTTTGTGTCAAATGGTGGATAAAAATCGTTTAGTTACAGAAGTTCGCAATTTAGCCCAAGAATATCAATTACAGCGCCAAAAACAAACCGATACCGAAAAGCAACTTTTAGATACAATCTTGGCGGATAGTCAAGAAGTTTTAACCTTTTATAATGCTTTAGGATTGTTAGATCCAAGCCAACGTACAGCGCCAAGATTAATAAATGTAACACAACCGCGTTTATTTGTTACGCCCGCCGCGCAAGCTTGTTTAGAATCTTTAGATGAGTTAATTCATACTCACCGCCAAACAGCAATTATTATTACTGAGTCTTACCAAACAACAAGAGAAGAATTACTTGGAAATATCCGTTACGGATTTCCTAACCCCGATTTTACTAAACCTTTAGAGGAAGATATTAAACGCCTACCACTGCGGGAAGTATGGGAAAATTGGTGGCAAGAAAACTTATCTCAATTGCAGGATGAGGAGAATTTAGCATTACTCCAAATCTTAGCTTCTTTAAAACAATACAAATCCAATTTTAGCAATGAGTCGTGGTGGAAAAATGCCTGTCAGAACTTATTTATTGATATTGAAAAACTGCGGTATCCAGATATAATTCACCCTATTTGCCATTGGTTCATGCGATCGCATCCAATACCTACAACAGCAGTAGATTTTCTCCTTGATGCAGTCACGACTAGCTTTAAATTCGTTCCTCAAGAAGTATTGATACAAAACTTTAAATCTTCATGGGATGACTGGCGCTATCAAGATTCATTATTAAGCTGGTTGAATATTACTAAATATCATCGTTCTAGATTTGCATCAGCTTGGAGTAACGCGCAGCAAGCAAGGTTTTGGCAATTATTACGCTGGCTAGATGAACCTGTACCGCAAGCACGGCGCTATCGCCCCGTTTTAGAAGATGTTTTAATTGCTTTTGATATTGGTGCAGCGACAGAGGCGGATTTATTAGATCAATTTTTAGGTTCAGGGATTGACCATTTTAGAGATTTAGGACAGATTACAGGTCGAAAATTACCGTCTAAGTTAGCTCAATATCCAATTTTATTAGAGATAGGCGATCGTATTCGCAACCGGATCATCGAAATAGAACTCAAACGCGGTGAATTACCAACCGTTGCATCCCAAGCAGCTTTGGCATTGCGAAGCCTACCAGGTATAAATAATTTAATCGCCTTACTGCAAGCAGTGTGCAAAAATAAGTTAGTGCGAGGTTGGAGTTACGACACCAACGGAAAAGCTAGAGTATTCAGCCATTTAATTCGCGTGTCTTTCCCTAAAGATGGCGAAACACCACAGGATTTTGCAACGCAGGTAAAAGCGGCAAATATCGATCAGCAACAATTAATAGAATTGACAATTTATGCGCCACAATGGGCAAATTATGTAGAATCAGCTTTAAAATGGCGCTCTTTTGCTCAAGCTGTGTGGTGGATTCACGCCCACACTAAAGATAATAACTGGCAAGTTGAGCAAGAAATTAGAGAAACTTGGAATGCTCAAATTAGCGAATACACGCCCCTAACTGGACAAGATTTATTAAATGGTGCGGTAGATATAGATTGGTTTACACGAGTTTATCAGGCATTGAAAGCCGAACGATGGCAGGCTTTAGACAACGCCGCACAATACACTTCGGGTGGAATTGGACACAAACGGGCGCAACTATTTGCCTACGCAATGTTGGGGAAAGTTGAAAAGGTAGAATTAGTAAATCGGGTAACGCAAAAACGCAATCAAGACGCTGTGCGATCGCTTGGATTATTACCACTGGCAAAAAGGAAAAAGCGCGATCGCGATTTATTAGAACGTTACCAAATTATTCAAGAATTTCTACGTACTAGCCGCCAATTTGGGTCGCAAAGACAAGCAAGCGAAAAACTAGCCGTTAGTATCGCCTTAGAAAACTTAGCCCGAAATGCTGGTTATACAGACCCCATGCGCCTCCAGTGGGCGATGGAAGCAAGCCGTAGCCGATTTGGTCAAACAACCCCAAACAGTGACAATTGACACTTTAGTAGTGGCTTTAGCGATTGAGTACGGCGAACCAAAAATAACCATCACAAACAACTCAAAACCTTTAAAAGCTATTCCCGCCAAGTACAAAAAAGAGCATAGCATCGTCCAATTGCAAGAACGCAAACAAGATATTACTCGTCAAGCTTCAAGAATGCGACTATCTCTAGAACAAGCCATGTGTCGCGGCGATCGCTTTACGGCGGAACAATTGCAGCAACTTTGTACCCATCCCGTACTAGCACCGATGCTAGAAAAATTAGTCTTTATTGGCGAAAGTGCTATTGGCTATCCTGTAGAACAAGGGCGATTTTTGAAGTCTTACGATCGCTCAATTACACCTACAGGCAATATTAGTTTACGCATTGCTCATCCTTACGATTTATTAGGGACTAATTTATGGCATTTGTGGCAGCAAGATTGTTTTCAAACCCAACGCCAGCAGCCGTTTAAGCAAGTATTTAGAGAATTGTACGTACTAACTACTACCGAAAGAAGCGATCGCACGGTTTCCCATCGTTACGCCGGACACCAAGTTAATTCTAGGCAGGCTTTGGCGCTATTGGGTCAAAGAGGTTGGATAAGTCAGCCAGAAGAAGGTATTAGACGCACTTTTCACGAGGAGAATCTTTCGGTTTGGCTAACTTTTGTTGATGGCTACTTTTCCCCGACAGAAGTTGAAGGCTTAACTCTCGAAGGCGTGGAATTTACCAGACGCGGAGAATGGAAGCCTTTAGAACTTTCTCAAGTTTCGCCGCTAGTTTTTAGTGAAGTAATGCGCGACTTAGATTTAGTTGTCAGCGTGGCGCACCAAGGCGGAGTAGACCCCGAAGCCACTGCTTCCACTGTTGAAATGCGATCGGCTTTAATTCGGGAAACCTGCCGTTTGCTACAAATATCTAATGTAAAGTTAGAAAACTCCCACGCCTTAATAGAAGGTCATTTAGGTAGTTATTCCGTACATTTGGGTAGTGCTGGAGTTCACCGCCAACCCGGAGGATATTTGTGTATTGTCCCCGTCCATTCTCAGCATCGCGGACGAGTATTTTTACCTTTTGCTGACAACGATCCCAAAACCGCCGAAGTTATCTCCAAAGTGCTATTACTAGCAAAAGATCGGGAAATTAAAGATCCGACAATTTTAGAGCAGATTTTGGCAAGAAATTAACTTTTGGTTTTAATAAATGCGATCGCCTGTCGCCAAATAGTAATATTCTGTTCGCTGTTATCAACCATACATACACAGGTTTGATCTTGCCACAGTAGCTTGCCACTAAGTAAATCGCCACTCAGCAACTTTACTTCTACGGGTTTAGCTTCTTTGATCAGCATCTGTACTTGCTTTATGCTGGGTGAAGCTACATCAAAATCACTTTTCATCAATTAATTCCTAGCAAACACTGCGATCGGTTGAGTAAAAATAGAGAAACATCATACAACTATAGTATTTTCAGCTACTTCCGGGAGGACTAAAAATCGTGTCTATCGAGTTTGTTAAATATCAAGGACTAGGAAACGATTTTATCTTAATTGATAATCGCTTGTCGTCAGAACTTATAGTATCTCCAGAGCAAGCAATCAAACTCTGCGATCGCCATTTTGGTATTGGTGCAGATGGGGTAATTTTCGCGCTTCCAGGTCTTGAAGGCACGGATTACACAATGAGAATCATCAATTCCGATGGTTCAGAACCCGAAATGTGTGGTAACGGGATGCGGTGTTTAGCCGGATTTATTAGCCAATTAGAAGGAAATCATGCCAAAAACATCCAATATCGCATTCATACTCTAGCTGGTGTTATTTCTCCCCAAATATTAGCAGATGGTCAAGTAAAAGTTGATATGGGTTTACCAAAACTCCTAGCAAAAGAAATTCCTACTACCTTAAGTTCTCCAGAACAAAAAGTAATTAATGAATCCCTAGAAGTAGCGGGAAAAACTTGGTTAGTGACTTGTGTAAGCATGGGAAACCCTCACTGCATAACCTTTGTTGAAGATGTCGCTGGGATAGATTTAGAAAAAATTGGCGCTCAATTCGAGCATCATCCAGCTTTCCCGCAAAAAACTAATACGGAGTTTATTCAAGTTATGGGACGCGATCGCCTAAAAATGCGCGTTTGGGAACGAGGCGCAGGTATAACTTTAGCTTGCGGAACAGGCGCTTGTGCGGCGCTAGTAGCTGGCGTACTTACTCTTAAGTGCGATCGCACAGCGACAGTAGAACTTACCGGCGGCGATTTGCTAATTGAATGGTCAGAACCCGACCAAAGGCTCTACATGACTGGGGCGCAAGAGCGGGTATTTGCAGGAACAATTAACTAACGGTTGTATTGCAAAAACTTGATAAGGGCTAAAAACCCCTGAGGCGGGAGTTGTGATTATGTAACTAATCTAAAGATTTGATCAATAAAGAGAACTCGCTCTAGTCAAGAAGATGTAGAATTACTCTCTAATCCAGTAACGTTGAGAGGAGAAGATGTATTGCCAGGATTTGTATTAAATATGGCTCAAATTCTGTCGCCTAATTAAGCGATAAAAGTAGCTAAATTATATAAATATGACTTTACTAAGATAAAGCTATGGATGCGGCAACAGTTAGTTTACCTCCAACATTGCAATTAAGTCTTAATTTGACAGACGAGCAGTTTTTCCAGCTATGTCAAAATAACCGCGACTTAAGATTTGAGCGCACCGCTTCAGGAGAAATAATAATTATGCCGCCCACTGGAGGAGAAACAGGAAACCAAAACTTTGAAATTGCGGTGCAGCTAGGAATTTGGAATAGACAAACTAAGTTAGGTAAAGGCTTTGACTCTAGTGGAGGCTTTACGCTGCCTAATGGTTCAGTCCGCGCCCCCGACGTATCTTGGTTGAAGTTAGAGCGATGGAAAGCTCTTACACCACAACAGAGAGAGAAATTTTTGCCCTTGTGTCCCGATTTTGTGGTTGAGTTACTTTCTCCTACAGATTCCCTTAAGCAAACTCAGCTAAAAATGCAGGAATATATAGCTAATGGGGCGCGTTTGGGTTGGTTAATAGATTCAAAAAACCGACGAGTGGAAATATATCGCCCTAGTCAAGATGTAGAATTACTCTCTAATCCAGTAATTTTGAGAGGAGAAGATGTATTGCCAGGATTTGTACTAGATATTAGCGCTGTCTTAAGCTAAGGCTTTCACTTTTGCGATTAATCCTTTAAACAATTTCAAACCATCTGTACCGCCAAGCATAGGATCGGAAGCTCTTTCGGGATGGGGCATCATTCCCAATACATTACCAGCAATGTTACAGATTCCAGCAATATTATTTACCGATCCGTTGGGGTTTTCGCCCTCATAACGAAATAAAACCTGTCCGTTGTCTTCTAGCTGTGCTAAAACTTCACTATCGGCGTAAAACTGTCCTTCTCCATGAGCAATAGGTAAAGTAATGATTTGATTTTGGTTGTAAGCTTGCGTCCAGGGTAAGTTATTGCGTTCTACTTTAATAGCAGCGCGATCGCACACAAACAACATATCTCGGTTTCGCATCAAGGCCCCCGGTAACAATCCCGCCTCCGTTAGTACCTGAAAACCATTGCAGATCCCTAACACAAACTTACCCTGTTGGGCATGGGAGACGACTTGCTGCATGACTTTTGAAAAACGCGCGATCGCTCCACAACGCAAATAATCGCCGTAACTAAAGCCTCCAGGGACTATTACCACATCTATATCGCTGATATCTGTTTCTTGATGCCATACCATGCGCGTAGGTTGCTTGAGGATATCGCGCGTTACATAAGCCACATCGCGATCGCAATTTGAGCCAGGAAAAACTATAACTCCAAACTTCATTCTCTATGCTCCGATTTCTACGGCTACTTCTACTAAATCAAAGCGATAATTTTCAATTACTGTGTTTGCTAATAGCTGTTCGCACATTTTATCTAACTGTTGCCGTGCAGTAGTTTCATCCGTTGATGAGAACCGAAGTTCGATATACTTACCAATTCTAACTTGTTCTACTTGTTCGTAGCCCATATGCTTTAATCCCGATTGCACAGCAGTTCCTGCTGGATCGAGTACGGAGGGGCGCAGAGTAATATAGATATTAGCTTGATACTGTTGATTCATAAAGTAGCAGTGAGGAAAGCAACAAACGTTATCCTACCCCCAAATTGTAGTTCTGGTAGTAGGCAAGAGGAAAACTAAAATTAGCATGGCAAAAATTTTCGCAACCAATTCATTATGAAAACTGAACGCACCCGCAGCCAAGAGCGAATTCTTAAACTCCTCAAAACCCTAAACCGGGCTATTTCTGCTCAAGATATCTACGTAAAACTGCGTACTAGCCAAAATATAGGTTTAGCGACTATTTATCGCGCCTTGGAAGCTTTAAAACTTGAAGGTATTGTACAAGTGCGAACTCTCGCTTCGGGGGAATCGCTTTATAGTTTGGTGCAGCAAGATAAACACCATCTTACTTGCTTGCAATGCGGTCAGTCTATCCTAATTGACGAATGCCCCGTACATGAATTAGAAACACAGCTACACAACTTTCATAAATTCAAGATTTTTTATCATACTTTAGAATTTTTTGGTTTGTGCCACCAATGCCAACTAATTCAAACCGATAATAGAAGTACATAGGATATTTGAATCATTACTATAGATGAAAGTTGAGCTTGTTCAATTTACCAGCTAATTTTTAGAACTTATTTTACGGATTACTATTTGATAATAGGGAAACTATTGATTATTTCTATGGTCTTTCCCTTATCTATTCATCAAAGTAAACAACGCTGATTGCTTGCTATACATTGACTTTAACAGCTGCTAGGTCTAGAGCGGCAAGCTTTGTTTTTATTAAAAAGTAATCATAAAAATTACCAATAATACTCATTGATAATATCAATGAGTAAAAATACATACATAAGCAAAGTTAATCAATATTATTGCCAGTTACGTTAAATTAATAATTTACTTATAAAACCATTACAAGGTAAGCTTCTAATTATATTAAACCTTAAACAAATATAAATTTGCTTGAGGCTTAAAGGTTGCTAGTTACATGCGACGAGTGCGAATTTGTCCTAAAAAGTTAATTTGTCTTAAATCAATATAGAGTTAGTACCGATGGCGCAATTTTTTCTCCAAACCATTTGGTTTGTGCCTTTGTATGCCTTAATGGGGGCAGTTTTGACCATACCTTGGTCGCCAGGAATCATCCGGCGCACGGGACCAAGACCTGCGGGTTATATCAATTTAGTAATGACATTTATTGCTTTAGCGCATGGTGTAATTGCGCTGCAAGCGACTTGGAATCAGCCACCACAACAAATAATTATTCCCTGGCTACAAGTTGCTAACTTAGATATTTCATTGCCGATAGAAATTTCGGCAATTACTGTCGGTGCAACGGTACTTGTAACTGGAATGAATCTACTCGCCCAGATTTATGCCGTTGGATACATGGAAATGGACTGGGGATGGGCGCGATTTTATGCGCTATTGGCACTTTTTGAATGCGGTATGTGTGCTTTAGCGTTGTGTAATTCTTTGTTTTTTAGCTATGTAATTCTAGAAATACTAACTTTGGGAACTTACCTTTTAGTCGGGCTGTGGTTTAGTCAACCTTTGGTAGTTACGGGGGCTAGAGATGCCTTTTTGACTAAGCGGGTAGGCGACTTAATATTACTAATGGGAGTAATTGCCTTATTATCTTTAACTGGGACTTGGAACTATTGGGAATTAAGCGATTGGGCAGCTACGGCGCATCCAGACCCGAAAGTAATTACTTTAATTAGCTTGGCATTAATTGCTGGACCAATGGGTAAATGCGCTCAATTTCCCTTGCATCTGTGGCTAGATGAAGCAATGGAAGGCCCGCTTCCTAGCACGATATTACGCAATTCAGTAGTAGTATCAACGGGAGCGTGGGTACTAATAAAGCTCGAACCTATCCTAAGCTTATCTCCTATAACCATGTCTGCGTTAGTGCTGATTGGGACAGTAACGGCGGTGGGTGGTTCTTGCATTGCGATCGCTCAAATTGACATTAAACGCGCTTTATCCTATTCGGTCAGCGCTTACATGGGTCTTGTATTTATTGCCGTTGGTACGGGACAAAACGATGCAGCACTGTTACTTGTACTAACTCACGCCGTAGCGATGGGCTTATTGATTATGGTCATCGGCGGCATTATTTGGAACAACATTACCCAGGATTTGACACAAATGGGCGGGTTGTGGTCGCGTCGTCCGATATCAGGTTTAGCTTTTTTAGGCGGTACGGCGGCTTTAATTGGCTGTCCTCCTTTTGGTAGTTTTTGGGCGCTGTTGAATTTAGCCGATACTTTATGGATAACTCAGCCTTGGTTAGTGGGAATAGTTTTACTTGTCAATGCTTTGACAGCTTTTAGTTTAGTCAGGATGTTTGCGCTAATTTTTGGTGGGAAGCCAAAACAGATGACAACGCGATCGCCCGAAGCTTTGTGGCTGTTAGTAATACCAATGATGCTACTGCTAGGCTTTACGTTGCATTTACCTTTAGTTTTAGAAAATGCCTCTTTGCTACCTAATTGGAGCAATTTAAACAAAGATGTAGCAATGCTGCTGTTTTGGTCGAGTGTTTTTGGTTGCACTCTTGGCGGCGTAATTTATCTAGGAAACACTTTACCCAAGCCCATACAACTACCATCGAAAGCTTTGCAAAACTTATTTGCCTATGACTTTTATACCCCCAATCTCTATCGTCTAACTATTGTGTTTGCGGTGGATCGAGTTTCTAAAATTACCGCTTGGGTTGACCGTTTTATTGTAGACGGCGCGGTGAATTTGGTGGGGTTAGTTTCGCTTTTAAGTGGAGAAAGCTTGAAGTACAGCACTTCCGGTCAATCTCAGTTTTACGCGCTGACAATTTTGATTGGAATTAGTATTTTGGGCGCTTTCTTAAGTTTTCCCCACTGGTCGGCTTACAACCAAATTTTTAATTTCGGACTTTAAGATTATCTATAATTTGTGAGGAGTATAACAATGAACGTAAAGAAGTTAGGCAACATTTCTAGAAGAACAGCACTAAAGTTTGGTACAGGAGTTGTAGGAACAGGGATAGCTGTAGGAATAGGTACAGGAAGTCGCGCGACTTCAATTAACGAACCGACAACCCCCGATCAAACTATCCAAGAATTACTAAATGGCAATAAACGCTTTGTGCAAAGAAAACGCACAAACCCCCGTCAAGATTTAGCCCGGTTGTCTGAAGTTGCTAAAACACAAAAACCTTTTGCGGCGATTCTTGGTTGTGCTGATTCTAGAGTTCCTTCAGAAATTATTTTCGATCAAGGATTTGGCGATCTATTTGTTTGTCGCGTTGCGGGTAATGTTGCAACGCCCGAAGAAATTGGCAGCCTTGAATTTGGCACTTTGATTTTAGGTTCAAAAGTAATTATGGTTATGGGTCATAAACGCTGCGGTGCAGTAGCCGCAACAATTAAAGGCGCTGAAGTTCCAGGACAAATAGGTTCGTTACTCGCAGCAATTAGACCCGCCGTAGAAAAGTCTGCCGAACAAAAAGGCGATCGCTTAGAGAATGCTTGTAAAGCCAATGTTTTAGTCCAAATCGAGAAATTAAAAACTTCTCCAGTTTTATCTCAGTTAATTACCGAGAAAAAACTAAAAATTGTCGGTGGTTATTACGACTTGGATACAGGAATAGTCAGTGTAGTTAGTTAGCAAACAAATGGATTCTTCCTCTAAATATCAACAATAAATAAAGGAACGCATTTTTCATGCTCAGTACCTTAATTTGGATACCTATATTAGGTGCGGCGATCGTTGGCTTTTTGCCGGGAAACTTTACTGCAACTCGGCTACGGTCAGTTGCCCTGGCTATTTCTTTTGGTGTATTTTTATGGACGCTTTATTTAGCAACTTCTTTTAGCACCACTGATATAAGCTATCAGTTTCAGGAGTTTTTACCTTGGATTGAAACTTTGGGTTTGGACTACAAGCTAGGTGTAGATGGTTTATCTTTCCCGCTTATAGTTTTAAATGCCCTGCTAAGTTGGATTGCTATTTACAGCAGTAGTAAGACTGTAGAACGTCCGCGCTTGTATTACGCTTTGATTTTGCTAGTCAATGCGGGTATAGCTGGGGCTTTTGTTGCTCAAAACTTGCTGTTATTTTTCTTATTTTACGAGTTAGAACTCATCCCCTTGTATTTACTAATTAATATTTGGGGCGGTTCTAAGCGCGGCTACGCAGCAACCAAGTTTCTTATCTATACGGCGGTTTCCGGCATTTTAATTCTGGCAGGCTTTTTAGGTACTACTTGGCTGAGTGGTTCGACTTCGTTTAACTATGACGCGCTCGATACTCAAAACTTATCTTTGCAAAGCCAGCTAATTTTGCTCACAGTGCTATTGATTGGTTTTGGCATCAAAATTCCCTTAGTTCCTTTACATACATGGTTGCCCGATGCTTATGTTGAAGCTTCGCCGCCTGTGGCAATTCTTTTAGGCGGAATATTAGCTAAATTAGGCACTTATGGCTTATTGCGCTTTGGTTTGGGTTTATTTCCCCAGACGTGGACAATTGTAGCGCCGGGACTAGCGATTTTAGGGACGATAGGTGTGTTGTATGGATCTTTTAGTGCGATCGCGCAAAAAGACATCAAACGTATGGTTGCCTACAGTTCCATCGGTCATATGGGCTATGTTCTACTAGGCGCAGCCGCCGCTAATTCTCTAAGTTTAGTGGGCGTAGTTTCCCAAATGATTGCTCACGGCTTAATTTTGGCGCTACTCTTTCACTTAGTCGGAGTTGTGGAAAACAAAGTCGGGACGCGGGAGTTGGATGTTCTCAATGGTTTGATGAATCCTTTACGCGGTTTACCTGTAGTCAGCATTTTATTAGTTTATGCCGGAATGGCTAGTGCGGGGATTCCGGGAATGGTAGGTTTTATCTCGGAATTTATGGTATTTCAAGGTAGCTACCCAGTCTTTCCATTACTAACGCTACTGGCTGTAGTAGGTACGGGTTTAACAGCCGTATATTTTGTAATTCTGCTCAACCGTACCTGTTTCGGCAAACTAGACAACTACAAAGCTTATTACCCAATAGTATCGTGGTCTGAGCGCGTCCCAGCTTTTGTATTAGCCGCCCTCGTACTGGTGTTGGGAGTACAACCCAATTGGCTCGTGCGTTGGAGCGAAACTACAGCAACCATGATGGTTGCAACTCCCGTAAGTACGCAATTGCAAACAGTAAAAACTCCAGCAAAAGTAATACTTTCAAAAATTCCCTCTATCTCTAACTAAAACTATGACTACTGCAACAGCAACCAAACTCCCGCCTTCAACCCACGAATTTGCCCATGTCATTCACCGCTTAGAAGCTGGCGGCGCAATGCTTCCAGATACGCCAGAGAATTTAATGCAGATTATCGGCTTGTACAAAGCCTATGCTGTACCGATGGATTTTTACTGGCGCGACTTACTTTATATCGCCGAGCGCGTATTTTTAAACCCCTTACCTGCATTCAAATACTTCTTACCTCAAGAGTATTTAGATTTGCACAATCACTATGCGGGAGAAGATGCGGATTTAAAAATTTGGCAAAAAGGCGCAGCTACCGCCCATCCCGAACTATTGGCATTTATGGAGAAGGGCGAAACTATCAAAATGCCCAAGTTATTGCATCATTTATGGCACGATCGCATTAACATGGAATTTGCCGAAGCTTGTATGCAGGCAATGCTGTGGCATCGCGGTATGGGAGGAAAGTTTGAAGGTTACTTAGATACACCTGAATATATTGCAGCGTGCGATCACGCAATTAAGGCTTATTTCCAAGGCAACCCCGTTATGCTAGGAATGTATAAGCTATTTCCCCAAATGTTCATCGAACAAGTGCGCCAACTATCTTATTACAGCAATTTAGGCTTGTTTTGGGAAGTAATGGCTCCAGTTTTTTTTGAAATGAGCGATTTGTACGACGAGGGTAAAATCACTAGCGTCCCGGAAGCAATGAATTTCCTTGTAAATGGGATTTTTGCCGTTGCAGGTCGTCCAATTTACCATCACGTCTACATTCGCGGGGAAATGTACGAAATTATTCCTAAATCTTGCGGTTTTACCTGGCTGTACGAGGCGGCTTTACCCTATGTAGAGGCGGTTTTTTACCGAACTGCACCCTTTCGCGGTACAAAGTCTTACAACGCTCAAGCAAAGCAAGTACCCGAAGATCAAAAAGATTTTCACTACGGTATTTTATACGCCGATGTCTTTCCGGTAGGGACGGCGGGAATTCCTCCCACATTGCTAATGCAAGATATGTTGCATTTTTTACCCCCTTATTTGGTGGAGTATTACAAAAATTACTGTCGCGGCGAACAAGATACCTTAATTCAACTAGGGGTTAGTTTCCAGCGCTCGATGTACTGCGTGACTTCGGCGGTAATTCAGGCATTGCGAGCCGCGTTACTTTATCCTTTAGACGATCCTAATCCTAGACATTTACAGGCAAATCGGGCTTTTTTTGAGAGTCAAATAGATAGATTCAAGCGCCCAGAAGCACGGTTAAGAGATATTCAAAGCCAGGATTATCGGTAAAAAAGAAAGCCTTTTATTAGAGATCCTTCAAAAAATGCTAGTAAAAAATCTCTAAGCGCGATCGCACTGTTTGTTAAACTGGCGTTGCTAAAAGTGTGATGATTTTCAATGGTTGGTTGATGAAAAAGACAGGATTTCTGGTTTTACCTTTTTTATCCCATTACCTATTAGGCAACGCCGTCAAACTATTTTTGGTGAAAATAATGCCCGATATTGTAGATATTGCTGTTGGTGCTGGCTCTTTTACAACTCTAGTAACGGCGGTACAACTAGCTAACTTAGTAGAAACCCTCAAAAGTCCCGGTCCGTTTACAGTTTTTGCTCCTAACGATGACGCTTTTGCTAAACTCCCACCAGGAACAATACATACTTTAGTCCAAAATATTCCGCAACTCTCAAGGATTTTAACTTTTCACGTCGTACCTGGTAAATTGATGCAAGCAGACTTAGCAAAGCTTGGAACTGTTACTTCTGTAGAAGGTTCGCCCATTTCTATAGATTGCTCTGAGGGCTTTGAAGTCAAAAACGCCACTGTACTTGCTGCCGATATTGAAGCAGATAATGGCGTAATTCACGTTATAGATACAGTAATTTTGATGGGTTAAGTTAGATGTTTTTCTGGCTTAACTCCTTCGGAAACAATACTTTTCATTCCTTCTAAAGCTGCAGGAATACTGCGCGGATCGATAAACATCACCTTACTACTGTCGCTGCTACCAATTTTTATTCCCATATCTAGATAATGCTGTGCAAGTAAAAATTGCAAGGCTTCACGAGCGCTAGGCTCGGTTTTCAAAGTTTGGGAGATAATTTGCAAAGCTTCGGCGGTAGCTTGCGCCTTCAATACTTGCTGTTGGCGCTCTGCTTGAGCTTGGAGAACGATAGTTTTTTGTTGAGCTTCAGCTTGCAAAATGGTCGATTTTTGCCTAGCTTCCGCGTCTAATAGTTGTGCCTCGGCTTTACCTCTAGCACTATTAACCGCAGATTCGCGATCGCCTTCGGAAGTCAAAATTGAGGCACGTTTGCGCCTTTCGGCAGACATTTGCAATTCCATCGATTCTTGTACGGCTTTAGACGGAATTAAATCTCGCAATTCTACCCTTGTTACTTTTACTCCCCAAGGTTCGGTAGATATATCTAATTCTGTGAGCAGAAGCTCATTTATTTGACTTCTGGCGGAAAAAGTTTGGTCTAATTCTAGTTGTCCCATTTCGGAGCGAATTTGAGTTAGTACCAAATTCACCATTGCCGATTTAAGATTTTCTACCTTGTAATAAGCTCTCTCCATATCTACAATCCGCCAGTAAACCACGGCATCGACGGTAATTGAGACATTATCGCGGGTAATACATTGCTGGGGAGGAATATCTAAAACTTTTTCTCTAATGGTTTCTCGATAAACCACCTTATCGATAAAAGGCGCAACAAAATTTAGTCCTGGGGTCAGCTTTTTGTTATAACTACCCAATCGTTCAACCAAAGCTTCGTTACTTTGATTGATTACTTTTACTGTACCCGCCAAAGCCGAGCCACCCAAAGCTAAAAATATTAATAAAAAAAACTGTTCCATTGTTTTGACCCTATTTTAGGAATCTAATAAATTTTCAGGAATGACAATTAAAAGCGTTCCTTCTCGTCTCACTACATACACTTTTTCGTAAGGCGCGATCGCATTTTCCTTATCTTCACACCGCGCTCGCCAAGAATTGCCCTCGTATATTACTCTGCCTTCTTTCCCTGGAGCAATGGCTGTCAAGGTTTCTGCTACCACCGCATCTTGAATAGAGCGGCTTTTTTTAGTGGGTACAAATCGCCGCGATAGCAATATAAAACCTGTGGAGAGTCCCAACCACAGAACAATTTGTAAACCTAAATTATTAGGAATCAATAGCGATACCAGCGCTACTATAAAGGCGCTAATTCCCATCATGAAGGCAACAAAAGCTGTGGGAAGTAGCAGTTCTAATAAACACAAAACCGCTCCAGCTATTAGCCATACCAATGTATAAGTTACGAACATTTTGGCATTGGTTTAAAGATTCATTGCGCTCATACTTGGCAATAAAAGCAATCGCTCTTACTACCCGGTAAAACTTGAGTCCATTTTAGCCGAGAAATTTTGGCTGGCAAGATTTGCTGAGAATAATCAAGCCAAAAGTAGAGTGAGGACAAACTTATGCAAAAATAGAAAGATTGTTCAATTGGCATTTTTACTAAAAACTGGCAGCTATTGCAGATTTGGTGGAGAACTACTAGGTTACAGGTTTATGAAAGTTGGCGATAAAGTTCGGATTATTAAATCAATCATTGTTTACCATCACCCAGAGCATCGCAGTCAAGCTTTTGACCTCAAAGGCACGGAAGGAGAAGTTATTGGGATTGTCACCGAATGGCATGGTAGACCTGTCAGTGCTAATTTGCCAATTTACGTCCAGTTTAGTAAAAAATTTAAGGCGCATCTAAAAGAAGATGAATTAGAAGTAATATCTTAACGCCGTCTTAAGCGAAACCAACTCAGTATATTTAGTTCGCCTCGCATCTGCTCTAGTTCTTGACGATGTTTTTGAGCTACGGTGTAATACCAGTCGCAGTAAACCTTCAAAGCTTCGCGGGACTTGACTTCTTGATAAAACTGGCTGGTAGAAGAAATCGCCGCAAAGGTTTCTTGAATAATTGGCGATCGCGGTGCGGGGACAATTTGCTGGAGTTCTTCAGGCATAATTAAATAGGTGCTATTCCTGCAATTATAGAACTTGCTCTAAACAACCTGGAGTTTAAGCAGCAGACTTAGTGAAGCGTTACTATGTAGTTAAAGCTAAGAAATGCAAACAAGCAAGATTTTCAGTCATGGCATCAGAGCAAGTAGTCAAACAGTATCTTGCCTACTGGTTTCAACTAGGCAAGAAAGTAATAATTGGTGGAAGTGGTAAAGCTTTAATACCACAATCAATAATGCAGGGCGGAGTTTATAGCCAGGAATTTGAAAAATGCTGGCAGCTTATTACCTCACCCGAAGCAAGGGATAGCCATTTAGAAGGCACTCCTGAAACCATTAGCGAACTATTAACCGACCCATGGCAAGTAATGCCCTGCGCTCGTTGTACTATGCCTGTACCTATGCTAAATGTGGGCATACCATCATTAACTTGTCCCTGCAACGATTTAAGTAATTGGCCTAATTCAGAATTACCCGCACCGCGATCGCCTGTTAATAGTCAAGCGGGGTTAATCGGAATTTGCGATCGCGTAGAGAATCGAACTTGGGGAAGTTAGCAACTAAGCTGAAACTAGCTCCTGCTCTCTCCTACGCGGTACTTCATAGCTAAAAAAGTCGTACGCCATTTGAGTATTAGGAAAAATAGCACGAGCTTCAGCTAACAAATCCTTAAATTCGATAGGATTACCCGGAGCATAACGCGGACTAAAGTGGGTCATAATCAACTGCTTTACTCCCGCAGCTAAAGCTGTCTGCGCTGCCATTGTTGAAGTAGAATGTAAGCGTTGAAAAGCAAGATCCGCATCCACATGAGCAAAAGTTGCTTCGTGAATTAGTACGTCCGCATCGGTCGCTAAAGAAACAGCATTTTCACAAAAAACTGTATCGGTACAGTAGGCAATCTTCCGTCCTACCTCTGTTTCTCCACATAAATCTTTACCATCAATTATTCTACCATCAAGCAAAGTTACCGTTTCCCCGCGCTTGAGTTGCCCGTAAATTCTCCCAGGCGGAATGTCTAGAGCTTTAGCTTTATCAATATCAAAGCGTCCAGGACGGTCTTTTTCGGTGACGCGGTAGCCAAAAGTAGTAACGCGATGGGTAAGCAAATCGCAACTTACAGTAAATTCGTCATCTTCGTATACTATTCCCGGCTGCACCGTATGAACTTGGACGGGGTAGGAAAAATGAGTACCAGAATAACGCCGACAAGCTTGGAGATATTCGTTAAGGTTGGGTGGGCCATAAATATCAACATGGCTAGTATTACCTGCTAAACCGCAGGTAGCCAAAAGCCCCATTAAACCAAAAATATGATCGCCATGTAGATGAGTAATAAAAATGCGCGTTAGTTGACTAATTTTTAAGTCACTACGCATAACTTGGTGCTGGGTTCCTTCACCACAGTCAAACAACCACAACTCGCCCCGTTGGGGTAAACGCAAAGCCACGCTCGAAACATTACGCGAACGAGTTGGTACGCCGGAACTTGTTCCTAAAAATGTAATCTGCACTTATGTTAGTCAACCTTAAAAATTGCGATCGCTCTTTCTATGGTGGCACGGGAAGTATAGTGAAGAACAGGACAAAAATTTTATTTAACTTCTTTGATGTATTGACCTAAGTACAGGACAAAAGCTTGCAAATGATTGATGGGAAGAGGTTTCATAAGAATTACCACATTCCTAAAGCAAGAAACCCCTATGAACCAGGTTACTTTACTTCGAGAGAGATTGCGACCTCATT
>JAESGR010000300.1_pt1 | contig 53109 bp, 44 predicted proteins | sample 9269771 | NCBI WGS metagenome assembly JAESGR01 (sample SAMN15739572, study PRJNA653492) | algae metagenome | isolation source: Chroococcus sp. CMT-3BRIN-NPC107 and co-occurring heterotrophs from well... | place: USA: Clark Mountains Wilderness, California | collected 2010-04-18 | reverse complement strand
GGGGGGGGGGGGGGGGGGGGGGGGGGGGGGGGGGGGGGGGGGGGGGGGGGGGGGGGGGGGGGGGGGGGGGGGGGGGGGGGGGGGGGGGGGGGGGGGGGTGGGGGGGGGGGGGGGGGGGGGGGGGGGGGGGGGGGGGGGGGGGGGGGGGGGGGGGGGGGGGGGGAGGTGATGGTGAGGGAGGAGCGGGAGGAGCGGGAGGAGCGGGGGGAGGGGGTGGTGTCGGAGCGGGAGCGGTTGATTCAGTTGCGGGGGGCTTGGGCGGGGGAGGCGTTTGATGCGTTGAGGAGGGAGGGGGAGGGATGAATTGGGGTGGGCGTGTGGCGGGCGACGTGCTGGTGTTCCGGATCGCTTGGGGGGTGGGGCTTGGGATTGAGGAGTGGCTGGCGCCGCGGGATTCTTCACGGGCGGGACGCCCGTGCCACCTCGGGATTGAAGAGCGGCTTGCGCCGCGGGCTTACATGGGCTGGAAGCCCATGCCACGGGAAGACACGGGCGGGGCGCCCGTAATACGGGCGACTGCGTGGTGGGTGTGGTTGTGAATTCTACGGTTGTGAGACTGGGGGTTGATCATGGCTTGTGGGGAAGCGCGGGTTCGGTGGGAGGGGGTGTTTCGGGGGTGCGGGGATGCGGAGGGGTTGTGGAAGTGGGTGGAGTTGTACTTGGGATTGAGGGTGCCGACGCGGGCGGTGTGCGCGGGGCACGCGGCGCCGTTCGAGTACCTGCGGCGGGCGTATTTCGAGCCGGGGTCGGACCTGGTGGTGTGGGCGCCGCGGGGCGGGGGGAAGACGTCGCTGGGGGCGGCGGCGACGATCCTGGATCTGTTGCACAAGCCGGGGTGCGCGGTGCGGATCCTCGGGGGGTCGATGGAGCAGAGCTTGCGGATGTGGGAGTATTTGTTGCCGCATCTGCGGGAGTACGCGAGGGATCGGGTCGAGGGGCGGATCGGGGCGCGGGGGGCGCGGCTGGTGGATGGGGGGTCGGTGGGGGCGGTGCCGCAGTCGGAGCGGGCGGTGCGGGGGATGCGGGTGCAGAAGCTGCGGTGCGACGAGGTGGAGTTGTTCGACCCGGCGGTGTGGCGGGCGGCGCAGCTCGTGACGAAGACGAAGGCGCTGCCGCCGGGGTCGCGGTTCGAGGAGGCGCGGGGGGTGGTGGAGGCGTTCTCGACGATGCACGCGGTGGGCGGGTTGATGGAGGGGGTGGTGGAGGCGGCGGAGGGGGCGGGGACGCCGGTGCTGAAGTGGTGCTTGATGGAGGTGCTGGAGAAGTGTCCGCCGGCGCGGGAGTGTGGGTCGTGCGCGTTGTGGGAGGAGTGTGGGGGGCGGTTGAAGGAGGCGGGGGGCGGGTTCGTGTCGATCGAGGATGCGCTGGCGATGAAGCGGCGGGTCAGCCGGGAGGCGTGGGAGACGGAGATGCTGTGCCGAAGGCCGCGGCGGGACGGGGCGGTGTTCCGGTCGTTCGACGTGGGGGTGCACGTGCGGGAGGAGATGCCGGCGCCGGGTGCGGGGGCGGTGGAGGAGCCGAAGCGGGAGGGGTTGTACTGCGGGGTGGATTTCGGGTTCAAGAATCCGTTCGTGTGCTTGTGGATTCAGCGGGATCGGTGGGGGCGATCGTTCGTGGTGGACGAGTACGTGCGGGCGGAGGTGGAGTTGGACGGGCATATTTCGGAGATAAAGTCGCGCGGGGAGTATGGGGCGGTGCGGCGGGTGTGTTGCGACCCGGCGGGGAGCGCGCGGAACGAGCAGACGGGGGTGTCGAACGTGGCGCGGCTGCGGAAGGCGGGGTTCCGGGTGGCGTGCAAGGGGAGCCGGATCCAGGACGGGTTGGAGATGGTGCGGGCGGGGCTGCGGAATGGGGGTGGGGAGGCTTCGTTGTTTATTCATCCGCGGTGCCGGGAGTTGGTGAAGGCGATGCGGGCGTATCGGTATGGGGAGGGAAGGGCGGAGGTGCCGGAGAAGGACGGGGCGGATCATTTGGTGGATGCGCTGCGGTATTACTTTGTCAGTCGGGATCACGGGGAGGTGGAGGGGGGGTGGTATTAGCGCGTGGGGTGATCGGGAATTGGTGATCTGGAATTGGTGGGGTGCGGGGGGTCGCCCGGGTCAGTCGATCCGGGCGATTTCGTCGCCGGGGGTGAAGGCGGTGCCGGCGGGCATCAGGTGGCGGAGGACGCCGGAGGTGTGGGCGGGGATTTCGACGGTCGCCTTTTCGGATTCGATCTCGCAGATGGGTTGGTCGGTGTCGACGCGCTGGCCGTCGGGGACGAGCCAGCGGGCGAGGGTGTACTCGTATGGGCCGGAGTCGGGGGCGGTGGCGGCGGGCGGACGCCTCACGGTTTCTGCTCCGGCGGCGGGGGGACGAGGAGGGCGCGGGCGGTGAACGCGATGAGGAAGTGGTCCTGGATGTCGCGGGTGCTGGGGTCGCGCCAGGTGCCGTCGGGGCGCTGGGCCTTGGCGAGGGCGCGGGCGACGCCGTCGGTGACGGGGCGGGCGTCGGGGTGGGCGGCGGATTGGACGGCTTCCATCAGGAGGAAGTAGGCGATGGCGTCGTGGGGGGTGACGGGGACGCGGATGCGGAGGGGGGCGTGGTCGTCGTTGTCGTCCGAGTCGGCAGGCTCGGCGGGGACCGGTTTCGTGGCGGGGTGCGGGTCGAGGGGGTTGGCGGCGGCCTTGTTCGGGGCGAGCGGGTTGGCGGGGCGCCTGTAGGCGTCGCGGAGCTTTTTGAAGAAGAGGGATTGGGCGTTCGTGAGGGCGGTGGCGGCGGACCGGGCGTGGGCGGCGGCGGCGGTCGCGGCGGTCTTGTCCGCGGGGGTGGCGGTGGGGAGGGCGGCGCGCCTTGCGGCCTGGGCGGCGGCGTGGCGGGCGGTTTCGTTGATCTGGTGGAGCGTGTTGAGGGTGGCGCAGCACTGGTAGTAGTTGTGGAACGACGGGGTGCCGAAGTCGCCGGTCGCGGGGTCGTAGACCCAGAGGGCGCGGTTCCGCGCGTGGGCGAGGGTGTCGGCGGGGACGGCGAGGCCGGCGCGGTGGGCGAGCGAGAGGGCGCGGAAGGCGAGGGTGTCGGCGACGTAGGCGAACTGGGTCTCGTTGGCCCAGCCGCCGGTGGGGCGTTGGGTGGCGCGGAGGTGGTCGATCAGGCGTTCGGCGGCGTGCTCGGCGGTCAGGCGGATGGCGCGGTCGGCGGACTTGTCGCGGGCGGCGGTCAGGGCGTCGAGGGCGAGGGGGACGGCGACGGCGCGGCCGATGTACTTTTCGACGAACCGGCCGGCGGCGTCCTTGGCGAGCGGGTCGCGGGCGAGGGCGGCGCGGGCGAGGGCCTCGGTGGCGCGGGCGAGCTCGGCGGCGCCGTCGCCGGCGCCGGGGGTGCGGCCGGCGTCGAGGAACGCGCTGAGGACGACGGCGGTGTCGGCGAGCGTGGGCGGGTAGAGGAGGGCGTGTTTGGCGACGACCGGCTCGATGCGGGCGGGGTGGAGGGGGCCGTTGCCGGGGCCGGGGGCGCGGACGGGTTCGGTGTCGACGGCGTACTTGTGGCCCCAGCCGCCGGCGGGGTGCTGGTGGCTGGCGAGGTGGGCGAGGGCCTTGCGGGCGGCGCTGTCGGGGATGACGGGGGCGGGCGCGAGCGGGGCGCCGACGCCCCCCTGCTTCGCGCCGGAGTTGCCGTACTTGGACTCGAGCGGGTTTTCGACGGCGTACGCCGGGGCCGCGATGACGATTGCGGCGGCGGCGAGGGTCAGGCGGTGGAGGCGGGTGGTCATGGTGGGGGGTGTCCTTGTCAGGCGACGCGGAATCGGGGCGGCGGGGCCGTCATGGTACGGCCCCCGGTGCGGCGGGCGCGCGGGGCGGGCCGGCGAGTTCGGGGGGGTGGGGGAGGAGGAGCGTTCGGACGGTCAGGGCCGTGAGGAGGTGGTTGGTCGATCTCGGCGGCAAGTTGTCGGTGTCGACGCCGCCGTGGAGGGCCCAGTGGAAGGTCAGGGCGTCGTCGACGTTGGGGTCGGTCCAGCCGCGGTCGTCGCGCTGGCGGCTGGCGAGCGCCTGGGTGATGCCGGCGGCGACGGGGCGGGCGTCGGGGTGGGCCGAATCCTGGAGGGACTCGATGAGCAGGAAGTAGGCGAGGACCTCGACGGTCGAGATCGGGACCGGGATGGAGAGGGCGCGGTCGGGTTTGGCGGCCTTGGGGCGGGCGTCGAGCGGGTTGCGTGGCGGACCGAGGGGTTTGGGCGTGTGGGCGTCGCGGAGCTTTTTGAAGAAGGCGTCGTGGGCGCGGTCGAGGGTCCGTTGGCGGTCGGCGCGCTCGTGGGGCGGGGTGGCGCGGGCGAGTTGGTGGAGGAGGTTGAGGGCGGCGGCGGCACGGTGGAAGGCGCGGGGCTGGTTGTCCGGGGTCTCGGGGCCGCCGGTCGCACCGGTCGCGGGGTCGTGGAGGTCGGCGAGGAGAGCGATTGCGCGGCCGAGGGTTTCGCGGGGGACGTCGACGCCGGCGCGGCGGGCGTTGAAGAGGGAGCGGACGATGCAGGCGTCGGCGAGGGCCGGGGCGGGGCGCGGGAAGGCGTCGAAGTAGGCGCGGGCCGCGGTGCCCTTGGCGTATTGCGGGGCGCGGCGGGCGTTGACCTGGAGGATGCCGTCGGCCTTGAAGTCGGGGGGCCAGGCGCCGCCGTCCTCCTGGGCGCCGTGGAGGCGGGCGACGAGCAAACCGGCGAGGTTGTCGGCGGCCTCGCGGGCGGGGTGGCCGGCGGCGAGGCGGGCGCGGTAGGCGAGGACGGCGTCGAGCGCGAGCGCGGCGTCGACGTCGGGCTTGAGCATCGCGCGGGTGACGGCGCAGCGCTCGACGATGCCGCGGTCGCGGTCGGCGACCGGGGGCGCCGAGAGGGCGCGGAGGGCGTGGAGCGCCTTCTGAAGCGGGGCGGCGCCCTCGCCGGTGGTCGGGGAGACGCCGGCCTCGAGGAACGCGGCGGCGACGGCGGCGGTCTCGGCGAGGTTGGGCGGGAAGTGGAGGTCCTTGGTGATCAGTGGGAGGGCGTTGGCGGGGCGGGGGCCCGTGCGAGGACGGTTGAGCGGTTTGACGACGAAGTGGCCCCAGCCGCCGGTCTCGTGCTGGGCGCCGCCGAGGTAGGTCAGGGCGCGGCGGACGGGGTCGGCAAGGACGGGACCGGGCGGGGCCTCGGCGGGCCGCGTGGTGGCGGGCTTGGGTTCTACCGCGACGCCTTTCGGGAGCCGGCCGTACTTGGACTCGAGGGGGTTGGGGTCGAGGGCGTCGGTGGGGAGGGCGGCGAGCGTGGCGAGGAGCAACGTGGTGCGGATCATGGGGTGCGCTCCGTGCGGGGGAAACCTTGCACCTTCGGTGCGACCGCTAACTGCAATCCGGCGGGCGGGGTTGATCGTCCGCGTGGATTATGGTGGGGGCGGTGTTGTGCCGGCAAGGGTTTTTGGCGCGCCGGGGGTCACGGTGACGCGGAAGAGCTTGTAACGGGGGCGCTTTTCCGCGGTCGGGAGGGGGACGGGGGCGACGGCGGTGACCGTGCGCGTGGGGAGGCGCTGGGCGAAGGCGTCGCGGTCGGTGCGGGCCTCGTTGTTGCGGTCGTCGAGGAGGTAGAGGATCGTCCGGGCGGCGGGGCGCGGCGGGAGGTCGGCCGGGAGGTAGAGCGTGGCTTCGGGCGGGAGCTTTTCGGGGAGGACGGTGGTGTCGGGGTCGTTCTCCAGGGCGAGGCGGATGAACCGGCAGGCGGTGCGCGGGGAGCGGGCGTTCTCCTTCGGGGTCTGGACGAAGTTGAGGAACGCGAACGTGACGATCACCGTGGCGGTGGCGCAGGCGGTCAGCCAGTCGGTGGCGCGGCGGCGGGCGAGGTGACGGAGCGCGAGGGGGCAGAGCGCGATTGGGATCAGCGGGGCGACCAGGCGGACGGCGAGCGGCTCGGTCTTCGGGATGAGGAACGGCAGCGCGACGGCGAAGCCGAGGGGGATCAGCGTTTGCGCGCCGAGCAGGACGGCGGCGGGGGAGCGGGGGCCGTGGCGGCGGGCGAGGGCGGTCAGGGTGGTGATGGCCTGGGCGGTCATCAGGGCGAAGGCGGGCATGGCGGGCAGGAGGTAGGCGGCCTTCTTCATGTGGGCGAGGGAGAAGATCAGCGTGATGGCGAGGAGCCAGAGGAGGGGGAGGGGGGAAATGCTGAATGCTGAAGGGTGAATTCTGAACGGGCGACCACGGCGGCGGAGGAAGGGGAGGGCGAGGGCCGTCATCCAGAGCGGGGTCCAGGGGAGGGGGAGTTGGAAGAGGAGGGGGAGGTAGTAGAGGGCGGGGCGGCCGGGCTCGAGCTCTTCGGTTAGTTTGCCGACGGACTCGGCGACCCAGATGGGGCGGGCGTCGGGGAGGGTGGCCAGGACGTAGAGGGGCCAGGGGAGGGTGATCAGCAGGAGTATTGCGAGGCCTATTAAATGCAACGACAGCGGGGGTTTCGTGCGGCGGCGGTGGAGGAGGTGGTAGAGGGCGATCGGGATCGCGAGGTGGATCAGGAGGGGCGGGCCCTTGGCGAGGAGGCCGAGGGCGGTGGCGGCGTAGAAGGTCAGGAGCGATAGCCTGGTGCCGCGGATCCAGCCCCAGGTGGCGGCGAGGGCGAAGAAGGCGAGGTGGGGGTCGGCCATGGCCTTGCGGAACTCGTCGGGGAGGAAGTAGGCGGAGGTCCAGACGAGGGCGGCGGGGAGGGCGGCGCGGCGACCGAGCAGGCGCTTGGCGAGGTCGTGGATCAGGAGCGTGGCGAGCGCGCCCATCACCGCGCCGGGGAGGCGGGCGAGGGCGGGGGACCAGTCGTCGGCGAACAGGCGGAAGGTGGCGGCGACGACCCAGTAGGGCAGCGGTGGCTTTTGCAGGCGGATCTGGTCGTTGAGGACGGGGACGAGCCAGGGGTTGACGGAGCGGGGCGGGGCGTCGGGGTCGGCCTGGAGGATGATCATCTGACCGGTGTGGCCGCCGCGCGAGAGCTTGACGGCGGGGACGGTGGCGGGCGTGGCGTTCCAGGGCCAGCCGCTGTGGGCCATGGCGCGGGCGGTCTGGACGACGCGGGCCTCATGGGAGGTGACGACGTCGCGGCGGCCGAGCAGCGGGAGGAACGCGGCGGCGGCGAGGAGCGGGAGGAGGATGCGGCGCGCGGGGGTCACGCGGGGGAATGTCGGGGGGCGGGGGGAAAAGTCAAATGTGGCGGGGGGCGCGGCGCTCCGCCGGTTCAAGCGGCGCGGGCGTTGCCCTGTACGGCGCCGCACTCGGGACAATGATCGGGCGTCGCCCGGCAGTCGTAGCCGCAGGCGGGGCACGTGTGCGGATCGAGGGCCGCGCGGCGCCGGCTCGCCAACTCCCTGCGGACGTAGAGGGCGGTGAAGCCGACGACGAGCGCCCAGAGGACGGGGCCGGCGATTGAGCCGATACGCGAAAGCTCGGCGTCTGGCGGTTGAACGCGATCGGCGACGAGCACGAAGTGGCTGAGGGAGGCGTTGTCGGTGTCGGCGGGGCGGGCGTGAAGCACCCCCTGCACCGTCTGGTAAGCGGGGACGGTCGGGGCCGGGGCGTCGCGCGGGGGGATCAGCAGGAGCGGTCGCTTGTCCGGCCAGCGTACGTGGCGCTCCCCCTGCATCATCAGGGGCGGGTCGCCTCCGAGTTTCCGTTGTTCGATCGTGCCGGTGACGCGGACGAAACGCGGGGCCTGCGTCGCGGCGGGATCGACGTCGGTTAGCATTTCCAGTTGGACGTCCGTGTACTCGATCGCGTAGGTGGGGCGAAGGGTCAGGTAAACGACCAGCGCCAGCGCGGGCAGGATCAGGAGGCGGAGTGGGCGCGGGATGCGTGACACGGGTGGATCGTACCGCGCGTGAGGAAGGCGTGCGAAGTGACCGGACGGCTTGGGCCTTCGCGGCGCGGGGCCGACATCGCGCAGGCCGACGCTCGTCGCGCGAGTGGTCGCAAGCGTCATGCGGACGCGGATGGAGTCGGCATGCGGAGGGCGGCGCGGGTGGCGGTGGGTCCACGGGTCGTCCACCGGGTTGGGAACTTTTCCACGTTTGCATTCGCGGTTGCGGCATTTTTCGGGCGTGTCTAGGGTGGTCGGAACGGACGGCGCGGCACGCGCCGCAGCGACGGGCGACACGGGAGGTCGGACGATGCAGGTGAACACGCACGACGGGTACGGGGAGGCGGGGGCGGTGGGGCGCGTCGCGGGGGAGGTGCGGTGCGCGGCGCTGGCGGACTTCTTCGCGATGGAGCGGAGCTTGCGGGCGGCGGCGGCGCACCTGGCGGCGGCGGAGGCGACGGTGAGCGCGGAGGCGACGGGGCGCGGCGAGGCGGGGGGAGCGGAGTTGCCGGCGCGGGCGGGGTCGGCGTTTTGCACGACGCTGATCACGCGGTTGGCGTGACGGCGGGGGCGGAGCATCGGGCGGCGGTGGATGGTGCGCGGCGGGGGTGGGCGTTCGCTAAGCCGCGGGCGGCGCGGGGCGGGCGGCCCGGTAGGCCCGGAGGGAGTCGATCGAGAAGATCACGAGCGCGAGCCAGATCATCGGGAAGGCGATGCGCTGGACGCCGGCGAAGGGCTCGTTGAAGAACGTGACGGCCCAGAGGAACGAGACGGTGGGGGCGAGGTACTGGAGCAGGCCCATGGTCGCGAGGCGGAGGCGGCGGGCGGCGTTGGCGAACCAGAGGAGCGGGACGGCCGTGACCACGCCGGCGCCGGCGAGCAGCGCGTAGGTGGCCGGCGGGCGGGACGTCTGGGGGCTGGCGAGGTCGATCGCGATCAGCACGGCGACGATCGGCAGCAGGAGCAGCGTCTCGACGAACAGGCCGACGAGCGGGCCGGCGTCGACGGTCTTGCGCAGGAGGCCGTAGACGGCGAACGACACGGCCAGCACGACGCTGACGATCGGCGGGCGGCCACGGGCGTACGTCAGGATCGCGACCGCGACCGCGGCGAGGACGAGGCTGGCGAGCTGCCACGGGCGGAGGCGTTCCTTCAGGAAGACGACGCCGAGCAGCACGACGACGAGCGGGTTCATGTAGTAGCCGAGGGCTGAATCCACGACCTGCTTCGTGTCGACGGCGTGGATGAACGTGTACCAGTTCGCGGTGATGAACGCGGTCGAGGCGACCAGCGTCAGCAGGGTGCGGCGGTCGCGGAGGACGCGGGCGACGTCGGCCCACATCCGCCGGTACGCGACCAGTGGGAGCAGGAAGATCAGCGACCAGAAGATGCGGTGGGCGAGGATCTGGACGGGCGCGACGTTGTCGAGCAGGCGGTAGTAGGCGGGGGCGAGGCCCCAGGCGAGGTAGGCGGCGAGGCCGTACGCGAGGCCGCCGTGCGCGCGGCGCTGTTGGGCGGTCGTGGGTGGTGCGGCGGGCGCGGACACGGGGGACGGGCCGTTGTACCCGCGCGAGGCGAGGCGCGACAGACACAGTTGGCGGGAGAAGTGCGGGGGGAACTGTCACCCCCCTGCCGCGGGCAGCCTGTAGGGAGGGACCCGTCCCACCGGCTCGCGCCGCGCGGGCGGGCAGGGCGGTGGGACGGATCCCACCCTACGGGGCGAGGGCGAGGTCTTCGTAGAGGGCGGTCAGGACGGCGCGGATGCGCGGCTGGTGCTGGGTTTCGCCGGGCATGCCGTTGAAGGCGACGGCGACGACGAGGGCGAGCTCGGGGTCGGCGAAGGCGGCGCTGGACTGGTTGCCGGAGTGGCCGAAGGTTCGGGGGGAGGCATGGGGGCCGAACTGGTAGGGGGCGTCGGGGTTGCCGTAGAGGGCGGAGTTGATCATGAAGCCGAGGCCCCAGTCGATGATCGCGCCGAACGTCTTGTCCGGGGTGTTGACGCGGTGGCGGGCGGTCATGGCCTCGACGGTCTGCGGCAGGAGCAGGCGGCCGGCGGCGCCCTGCCCGCGCGCGAGGAGCGCCTCGTAGAAGCGGCCGAGCTCGCGGACGGGGCCGCGGACGCTGCCGCTGGGGCGGGGGACGGAGAGGGCCTGCGGGGTTTCGGTGTTGTAGGGGGTCGGGGCGCCCGCCTGCGTCTGCTGCATGACGGCCATGCGGTCGGCGTTGGCGGCTTGCTCGGCGGGCGTCATCGCGAGGAACGTGCTCGTCATCCCGCACGGGGCGAAGACGTGCTGGCGGAGGTAGTCGGGGAGGGGTTGCCCGGACAGGCGCTGGACGATCTCGCCGAGCAGGTACCAGGTGATGTGGGCGGAGTAGCCGGCGGTGCGGCCGGGCGTCCAGCGGGACTCGGGGCGGGTGGCGGCGATCCGCTGGATCATCTGCTCCCAGGTGGCGTCGGGCCACCCGGTGTCGGCCAGGCGGAGCGGGGCGGTGTGGGTCAGGACGTGGCGGAGCGTGACGTTGTCCTTGCCGTGGGCGGCGAACTCGGGGATGTGGCGGGCGACGGGGTCGTCGAGATCGAGTTGGCCTTGCTCCCAGAGCTGGGCGACGGCGGCGGCGGTCAGCGGCTTGCCGGAGGAGAGCCAGAGCGTGATCGTGTCGGGCGTCATCGGCAGCGCGGGGCGGTCGGCGGCGGCCGGGGCGGGGCGGGCGAGGCCGACCGCTTCGTCGGCCACGACCTCCCCGTGGCGCGAGGCGTAGAGCTGGGCGCCGACATGGAGGCCCTGGTCGATCCCGGCGCGGATGAGGTCGAGCGTGCGCTGCATCGCCGTGCAGGATACGGGACGCGCGACCGCGCGTGAAACGCGCGGCCCGCTCGCGCGTGCGTGTTTAGCGGCGTGCCCGCGGGGCCGCCGGCTTCGCCACCGGTCGTTTCACCGCCACGACCGGACGCTCGACGAGCGACCGGACGACCTTGTTCGAGAACTTCGGCGCCGCGGCGCTCGCGGCCGTCGTCGCGTGCGCGGCGCGCCCGAACGACGCCGGGGCGGCGGGGAGCGGGAGCGCGGTTTCGTACCGCTGCGCGAGGATCACGAGGTCGTTGAAATCGACGACCGTGTCGTAGTTGAAGTCGCCCTCGGCCCAGGTGCGGCCGGTCGACTCGTAGTTCTGCGCGAGGACGACCAGGTCGGTGAAGTCGACGCGGCGGTCGCGGTTGGCGTCGCCGTTCAGGAAGAAGAAGTCGAACGTGAAGTCGTCCCCGCCGACGCCGTCGCGGTTGCCGTCGAGCGCGTTGCCGGAGGTGTCGGCGAGCCCCGCCGCGCGGGCGGTCAGCCGCCAGTTCGCGTCCGGCAGGATGCCGCCGAAGAAGACGGTGGCGACGCGCAGGGCCGGGTCGTAGTTCACGGACGTGACCGGGTGCGTCGCGCCGGTCGCGCGGTTCGTCAGAACGAAGTCGGCCGCGGCCGGCGGCGCGGCGAGCGCCTCGCTGAACGGCACCTTCACGCGGTGGCTCGGCCCGAGCAGGTGCTGGAAGTCGGCGGCGGTCACGGTCGGCGGGACGTTATCGGGGACGGCGATCGCGGCCGAGAACTCCGACGTGTCGCCGGTGGCGCCGGACGACGTCGCGGTCGCGGTGATCACGTGGCCGGTCGGCACGTTGCCCGGGATGGCCCAGGAGAACGTCGCGTTGCCGGCGGCGTCGGTCGTGACGACCGCCGTGCCGAGGAACCGCCCGCCCTCGCCGAAGCCGGACGGGTCGGCCGACGGCGTGGCGTAGAAGTCGACGAAGAACGTCGCGCCGGGCGCGGCGTGGAGCGTGCCGGCGACGGTGGTGGTCGTCGTCGTGGACGTGACCGAGGTCAGGGTCGGCGCGTTCTGGCGGTTGTTCGGGCCGGTGTCGGCGTCGAGCGGGTCGTTGGGGGTCGGGCCGTCGCCGCCGAGGTCGATCCCGAGGCCGCCGTTGTCCCGGATCGCGTTGCCGAAGATCGCGTGCCCGGCGCCCGCGCGGACGCGGACGCCCGCCCCGGCGTTGTGGGCGATCACGTTCGCGGCGTTCGGGCCGGTGCCGCCGACGAGCGTGTTGTTGGCCGTGCCGTCGATGAGGACGCCGTCAGCGCCATTGGGCACCGGGGCCAAGCCGTCCGCCGCGGTGCCGATCCGGTTGTTGACGACCAGGACGCCGCCCCCGCCGCCGCGGATCTCCACGCCCGGGCCGACGTTGCCGGAGATCAGGTTGCCGGCGGTCGCGGTGGCGGTGCCGCCGAGCACGTTTCCGCTGCCCTCGAACAGCACGACGCCGCCGAGGTTGGGGATCGGGGCCAGGCCGGCGGCGTCGGTGCCGATCCGGTTGCCCTCGACGCGGTTCTGCGCGGTGGCGACCTCGACGCCGAGCGAGTTGCCGGAGATCAGGTTGCCCGCGCCGGGCGCGTCGCCGCCGATCCGGTTCTGAGTCGCGCCGTCGTACAGGACGACGCCGTTAAGCTGGTTGCCGCGGGCGGCGGCGCCGGCGGCGTCGGTGCCGATCCGGTTGCCCTGGACGACATTGCCGGTCGCGCCGGGGTTGATCAGCTCGACGCCGTGCCGCTCGTTGCCGGAGATCACGTTCATCACCGCCGCGGAGGCGCCGCCCACGAGGTTCAGCGGCGCGTTGTCGATGCGGACGCCGTCCTGCGCGTTGCCGCGGACGACGCCGCCGACGTTCAGGCCGATGACGTTGCCCTGCACGCGGTTGGCCGTCGACGCGGCGCCGATGATGAGGACGCCGTTGCGGCCGTTGGCGGAGATGCGGTTTCCCTCGCCCGGCCCGTCGCCGCCGACGACGTTGGCGAACGAGTTGTTCAGTTCGACGCCGTCGCCGCCGTTCGGGATCGGGTTGACGCCGTCGGCGTCGAGGCCGATGTGGTTGTTGCGGATCGTGTTGTTCGTGGCGGCGGAGAAGACGACGCCGTCCCCGCCGTTGCCGGAGATCACGTTCGGCCCGCCCGGGCCGGCCGCACCGACGTCCACCCGCGCGTTGGCATGGACGCCGTGCCTCGCGTTGCCCAAGGCGGCGAGGCCGTCGGCGGTGGTGCCGATCCGGTTGTTGCGGACCGCGGCGTCGGTCGAGCCGACCAGGTAAACGCCGTCGAACGTGTTGCCGGAGATCTGGTTGCCGACGATCTGGGTGCGGTCGTCCCCCTCGCCGACGACGCCGAACGTGTTCGGCCGCGCCGCCGTGCCGGCCGGGTCGGTGCCGATGCGGTTGCCGGCGATTGTGTTGCCGGACGGCGCGACGCCGAACTGGACGAACAGCCGCACGCCGGGGCCGGCGTTGCCGGAGATCGTGTTCGCGCCGCCGTCGAGCGTGCCGCCGACCTGGTTGGCGGACGCGCCGTCGCGGACGCCGACGCCGAAGTTGCCGTTCGGGAGCGCGAGGGCGGTGGCGGGCTCGGCGAGGCCGATGCGGTTGCGGAACAGGCTGTTGTTCGACGTGCCGAGGCCGGTCAGCAGGACGCCGCCGCCCGCGTTGCCGCTGATCAGGTTGCCGTCGCCCAGGTTGACGCCGCCGATCGTGTTGCCGGTCGTCCCGTTGGTGAGGACGACGCCGGCGTCGCCGTTCGGCAGCGCGGCGTCGCCGGTGAGGTTCGTGCCGATCCGGCTGGACCGGACGACGTTGCGCGCGCCGCCGTCGATCAGCACGCCGGCGCCGCTGTTGCCGGAGATCACGTTACCCCCGGCGAACGGATCGCCGACCGCGTTGTCCGACGCGCCGTCGAGGTAGACGCCGTACAAGTTCGGGATCGCCGCGAGACCGCCGAACGCGACGCCGATGAAGTTGCCGAACACGTTGTTCTCGGCCGCGCCGGCCCCGGAGACGCGGACGCCCGCACCGAGGTTGCCGGAGATCACGTTGGTCTCCGCGAACGACGCCCCGCCGCCGATCGTGTTCTTCGCGCCGGTCACTCGGACCCCCTGCCCGTTGCCGGCGGCGGCGCCCGCGACCGGGTCGACGCCGATCCAGTTGCCCAGCAGCAGGTTCTTGTTCGAGTCGAGCCGGATCCCTGCGCCGCCGAAGCGGGTGACCGCCAACCCCTTAATGGTCGAGTCGCCCCCGGTGACGACCAGCCCGTTGGCCGCCGCGCCGAGGGCGCCGCCGTCGATCTGGATCAGCGGCGTGCCGGTGTAGCCGGGCTGGGTGGTGCCGTCGATCTCCACCGGGCCCGTGATCGCGGGCAGCGCGGTCAGCGGGGTGATCGTCCGCGCGCCGCCGCCGCCGCCGCCGCCGGCGACGGCGAACACGATGCGGTCCGGCAGCGTGTCGACGTTCGCGGCCGCGATCGCGCTTCGCAATGACCCGCCGCCCGAGTCGGCGGCGGAGGTGACGGTGAACGTCGCCAGGCAGATCCGCTGTTCCAGCGCGTCGAGAACGGCCTGATCGGTGAGGCGCACTCGCATCGCGGGCTCCTTGTTGGCGGGCATGCTACCGGGGCGGGGGGCGCGGTTCGCAAGGCCCTGAACAGGGGTCACGGGGGGGTCGCCGGGGCGTCGTCCGCCGCCCGGGCCGCTGTACTTTGCACCGTAACGTGCTATACTACCGGCACAACTGCCAGTCGCTCCTTGAGCTTTCCTGAAGCTTCGCCCGCCCACTTTTGCGGCCTGCCTTCTCGCGAATCGTCTCAAATCAGCCCAGTTGTGGCACTCAAGTTGCCGTTGCCATCGTGGCCGCGGTCCTTCGTTGGGTGCATTGACCTTTGCACCTCGAAAGTGAGTGCCTCATGGGTTTCAGCAAGCTTTCCCTCTCCCCGTCGATCCTCCAAACGCTGGAGGCCGAAGGGTACGTTCAGCCGACGCCGATCCAGGCCCAGGCGATCCCGCTCGTGCTCGCCGGCAAGGACGTGCTCGGCGTCGCGCAGACCGGCACGGGCAAGACGGCCGCGTTCGCCGTCCCGATCATCCACCGGCTGATGGACCCGACGCACAAGGTGCCGTCGTCGTCGGCCGACTCGCAGGAGGCGGCGCACCACGTCGCGAAGTCGGCGCGGAAGACGCGGGCGCTGATTTTGTCGCCGACCCGTGAGCTGGCCGGGCAGATCGAGGAGTCGTTTAAGACGTACGGCCGGGGTACGCCGCTGCGGGTGGCGGTGATCTACGGCGGCGTCAGCGCGCACTGGCAGATCAAGGCGCTGCACCACGGGGTGGACGTGATCGTCGCGACGCCCGGGCGGCTGCTCGATCTGATGAACCAGGGGTACGTCGACTTGCGGTTCGTGCAGACGCTGGTGCTGGACGAGGCGGACCAGATGCTCGACATGGGGTTCATCCACGACATCCGCAAGATCGTGGCGAAAGTGCCGGCGAAGCGACAGACGCTGCTGTTTTCCGCGACGATGCCGGAGGAGATCCGGCGGCTGGCCGACACGATCCTGAAGGACCCGGAGACCGTGCAGGTGACGCCGGTCGCGTCCACGGTCGAGAAGATCGAGCAGGCGGTGTACTTCGTCGACAAGGGGGCCAAGCCGGCGCTGCTGGTCAAGTACCTGAACGACAACGGGATCACGCGGGCGCTGGTGTTCACGCGCACGAAGCACGGGGCTGACAAGGTCGCCAAGCACCTGGAGCGTTCCGGCATCCCGTCGAAGGCGCTGCACGGGAACAAGACGCAGGGGCAGCGGAAGCGGGCGATGGAGGCGTTCACCAGCCAGCGGCCGCCGATCCTGGTCGCGACGGACATCGCCGCCCGGGGGCTGGACATCGAGAGCGTCAGCCACGTGGTCAACTACGACATCCCGAACATCCCCGAGACGTACGTGCACCGGATCGGGCGCACCGGGCGTGCCGGGGCGAGCGGGTCGGCGGTCAGCTTCTGCGGGCCGGACGAGCACGGGAATCTGGCGGACATCCAGCGGCTGATCAAGCAGAAGATCCCGGTCGTCGGGACGCCGGCGGGGCTGCCGACCGGGGCACACGCGAACGACGTCAACGGGCGGCGCGACCGCGCGCCGCAGGGCCCGAGCGGCCGACCGGCGCAGGCGGCGGCGAAGCCGTCGCACGCCAAGGCGGGCGGGCACGGCGGACACCGGCAGTCGGCGGCGCAGCACGCGCCGCGGCCGGCGGCGCAGTCGCACAATCGGCCGGCGGGGCGGCAGGGCGGCGCGGGCGTCACGCATTCGCCGCGGCCGGCGGCGGAGCACGGCGGGCCGGGCAAGAGCGTCGGCGTCAGTCACGCGCCGCGGCCGGCGGCCGGGCACGGCGGCGGGCACGCGAAGCCGGCCGGCGGGCGGCCGCAGCACCACCACGCGGCGGGCGGCGGCGCGGCGACCCCGGGCCCGCGGCGGCCGGGCGGGTTCAAGCCGGCGGGCGGCCGCAGGCCGTGGGGCGCGAAGCCGGGCGGGAACCGCAAGGGGCCGGCCGGGGCGCGCGGGCGGTTCGGCAGCCGGTAGCGCGCGTCCGTCGACCGGCAACTCAATAGCGATGACCACCGGCGGGCTCGCGCGAGCCCGCCGGTGGTCGTTTGTGGGGCGGTTCGTCCGGTATAGTGGCGGCGTCGCATGGACGCCTCGTTCACCCTTCCCGTGTTCGCCTGGACCGTTGAGGCGGTGCTGGCGCGCGCGACGTTTCGCGAGTCGCAGTTGCACGGGGAGGCGCACTGGCGGGCGGTCGCGTACACGGCGCTGTCGCTCGCGCCGCGGGTGGCCGGGGCGGACGCGCTGCTCGGGCTGTTGTTCGGGTTGATCCACGACTCGCAGCGGGTGGACGACGGGCACGACCCGGAGCACGGGCCGCGGGCGGCGCGGGTGGCGGAGGCGCTGCACGGCGAGGGGCTGCTGCCGCTGTCGCTGCCGCGGCTGCGGACTCTGGTGGACGCGATCGCGCGGCACGCCGACGGGCGGCGCGCGGGGGAGCCGACGGTGGGACTCTGCTGGGACGCGGACCGGTTGAACTTGTGGCGTATCGGGGTCGAGCCGCGGGCGGAGTTCTTGTCGACGGCGGCCGCGCGGGAGCCGGCGACGATCGCGGCGCACGAGGGGCTGCCGGGGCAGCACGTCGGGTGGCCTGCGCTGTACGACCGGTGGGCGAAGCTGGAGGTGGCCGAATGACGCGTTCGATCCGATGGGTGCTGCTGACCGGGCTCGTGGCGACCGCTGCTTGTCCGCCGGCCTGGGGGCAGTTGCCGCGGCGGGACGAGCGGCAGCGGCTGAACGCGCTGGCGAACCCGTTCGTCCGGGACGGGTGGGTGCAGAGCATGGTGATCGGGGTGGTCGACCGGACCGGGCCGCGGGTGTACGCGTACGGGCGGCTCGCGCCGGGGCCGGGGTCGACGGCGCCGGACGGGGACACGGTTTACGAGATCGCGTCGATCACCAAGCCGTTCACCGCCCTGCTGCTGGCCGAGATGGCCGAGCGGAAGGAGGTCGCGCTGGACGACCCCGTCGCGAAGTTCCTGCCGCCGGACGTCCGGACGCCGGCGACGGACCGGCCGATCACGCTGCTGTCGCTGGCGACGCACCACAGCGGGCTGCCGCGGATGCCGTGGAACTTCCGGCCGAAGGACCCGGACAACCCGTACGTCGACTACTCGGCGGACGATTTGCTCCGGTTCCTGCCGCGGGCGGGCGTGCACCCGACCGGGCGGTTCGAGTACAGCAACGTCGGGTACGGGCTGCTCGGGCACGCGCTGTCGCGGCGGGGCGGGAAGCCGTACGAGGCGCTGGTCGTCGAGCGGATCGCGGGGCCGCTGGGGATGGCGGACACGCGGGTGGCGCTCTCGCCGGCGATGCGGTCGCGGCTCGCGCCGCCGTTCGACGCCGACGGCGAGCCGGACCGGAACTGGGACTTCGACGGGATCCCGGGGGGCGGGGCGCTGCGGTCGACGGCGAACGACATGCTGCGGTTCCTGGCGGCGCAGCTGGATCTGCCGGCGGGGAAGGGGGAGGCGCGGCCGGCGACGCCGGACACGTTGCGGCGCGCGATCGCGGCCTCGCACGAGCCGCGCGACACGGCGCAGGGGGAGGTGCAGATCTGCCTGGGCTGGCACCTGACGAAGGACGGGCGGCACTGGCACAACGGGCAGACGGGCGGGTACCACTCGTTCGCGGCGTTCGACCGGCGCGGCGGGGCGGGGGTGCTGGTGCTGACGAACACCGCGACCGGGCACGTGGACGCGCTGGGCGGGCGGGCGATGCGGGTCGCGCTGGGGAAGGAGGCGGCGGCGGTCGAGCTGCCGGTGCCGGTGACGGTGGCGGAGGGGGTGCTGGAGCGGTACGCGGGGGCGTACCGGTTGCCGGACGGGTCGCGGCTGCTGGTGCGGCGGGACGGGGGGCGGCTGGTGACGTCGGCGCGGGGGCAGGCGCCGGTGCGGCTGTACCCGAAGGGGGAGGCGGAGTTCTTCGCGAAGGCGACGGACTCGACGGGGACGTTCGTGCGGGACGCGTCGGGGCGGGTGACGGAGCTGGTGATCCGGCAGGACGGGAAGGAGACGCGGGCGCCGCGGGCGGATTGAGGGGGGGGCGGTGGGTTCGTTTCGCAGTTTCCGAGTGCGGATGTTGCGCCGTGTTGCGCGTTGTGGCGCCGTGTGGCGCGGTGGGTTCGTTTCGCAGTTTCCGGGTGCGGATGTTGCGCCGTGCGGCGCGTCGTTGCGCCGTGTGGCGCTGTGTGGCGCGGTGGGTTCGTTTTGTGGGTTTTGTTCGTGGCGACGGGCGCGGTTGGGCGGGGGGAAGAGCCCCTCGCCCCTGCCCTCTCCCTCGGCCGATGCGGGGGTTGGCGAGGGGGTGGTTGCGGGCGGCCTTGGGAGAGGGAGATCGCTCGTTGCGCGCATGACGGGCCTCCGTATGTGGGGGCGGTGTTGCGCGCCGGAGACGCTTGGGGACGCTCGCGGGGGTGGGAGACGTGGGTTTGCTGGCGTTTTCGCGCGAATGATTTGGGGTTTTTCGTAATTCGGTGTTGCGCCGCGCGGGGGTCGGGCGCGCAACAGGCGCGTGCCATGGACGCGGAAGGCGCGGCGCGGGGATTACGGCGGGCGGCGCGGTGGGGGCGGAGGCGCGACCCCGCAAGCGGCCACGGTGCGGCGCTGCGGGGGGTGCTGGTGGTGCGATCTGCGCGGGGGCAGGCGCGGGCGGGGGTCAGGTGGGGCGGGGGGCGCGGTGGCGCCAGCGGGTGTCGATGGGGGCCCAGGTGGTTCGGGCTTGTTCGGCGATTTGCTTTTCGTCGGGGGCGGGGCCGGGGCGGTCGCGGAGGCCCAGCATTGCTTCGAGGTTCATGGCGTCGTAGGGGGCGCGGACCTTGACGTCGTTGTCGAAGTAGACGTAGACGTCGCGGCCGGTTTTGCGGGGCTTGGCGGGCGGGGCGAGGCAGCGGGCGCTGGGGGCGTCGTGGCCGGCGGACCAGGCGCGGATCTTGGCTTCCCAGGCGCGGAGGGCGTCTTCGTTGTAGCCGCTGACGTAGAGCTCCTCGTCGCCGTGGAGGCGGACGTAGACGAAGTCGCTGGTGACGTCCTCGATCAGGGGCCAGCGGTTGGCGGTGTCGGCGACGACCATGGCGACGTCGTGCTTGCGGAGGAGCTTGACGAAGTCGGGGGTCTCGAAGGAGGCGTGGCGGACCTCGATCGCGTGGCGGACGGGGCGGTCGGCGTCGGCGTCGAGGAGGACGCGGCCCTTCAGCTTGTCGTCGTGATTGCGGGCGAGTTTCTCGATCTGCTTCGTGTCGCGCGGGAGCTGGGCGAAGAAGGACTCGAGGCGGTCGGGGTCGTAGCCGAGGTTGGGCGGGAGTTGCCAGAGGAACGGGCCGAGCTTTTCGCGGAGCGCGAGGACGCCGGAGGCGAAGAAGTTGGCGAGGGCGGTTTCGACGCCTTTGAGCTTCTTCATGTGGGTGACGAAGCGGCCGGCCTTGACGGAGAAGACGAAGCCGTCGGGGGTTTCGTCGTACCACTGCTGGTAGCTGGTGGGGCGCTGGAGGGAGTAGAAGGAGCCGTTGATCTCGATCGAGTTGAGCTCGCGGCTGGCGTAGGCGAGCTCGCGCTTCTGGGGGAGGCCTTTGGGGTAGAAGGTGGTGCGCCAGGGGCCGTAGGTCCAGCCGGAGATGCCGACGCGGAGCTGGGGCATGGGGGCGATTCTAAAGGACGCGGTGCGATCGTGCGCCGGAGGATCCGGGTCGTCGCTGACGCGAACGAGCCGGCGTGGGGCGGCGCGGGGGCGTGCACGGGTTGGGCGGGGTAGGGGCGGGCGCTGGACTGTCGTGAACGTGGGCAATTTTTTCCGGCGGTAACGCGCGTGCGGTAACTTGCGTCGGACGTACCGACGGGCCGGATAAACAAGGGAACTCGCGTCGCCGGCCCTGCCCATCCCCGCACGAACCGCCCGGCGGGCGGCGCACCGACATGACCTGTCCCACTCTGCGATCGCGCGCCGCGGCGGGCCTGGGCCGCCGCTGGGTGTCCGCCGGGCTGCTGCTGGCGGCCGGCGGGTGCACGGTCAACGGCGCGGGCGTGGCGGTCGGCGGCGGGGTGCGGTACTACGCGAACGACGCGGGCACCGGGCGGGGCGTGGCGATCGACGTCTGGGGCGTGAACGTCAGCACGGTCGAGGGGGACGGCGGGATCACGGTCGGCCGGACGCGGCGCGCGTATTACTTCGCCGGGGGAGCTTCGAACGGGCTGACCGCGCCGACGACCCGGCCGGGGGACTCGGCGGGCGGGCATTTGTCGGGCTCGGCCGAGCGGCTGCGGCTGAAGCCGGCGGCGCGGTTTGACTGGGGCGCGGCGCGGCCGCTGGTCGTGCGCGGGCGGAGCGACGGCGTGTCGGCCGGCGCGGGCGCGGCGGGGGCGACGGTGACGGTCGGCGTGCGGGCGTTCGACGCGGTGCGGTTGCCGGCGGATTCCAACCTGCTGATGTTCCTGCGGACCGACGGGCGGCGGCCGGACGGGGACGTGTTTCACGTGATGGAGGTCGGGCGATGAGACGGCGATTCGGACGGACGACGGTGTCGGCGGCGGTGGTGGTTTTCGCGGCGTGGGCGGGCGGGTGCGGGGGGAACCTCGCGTACGTGCACAACGCGGTGGTCGGGGTGGACGTGACGGTGTCGGCCGAGGGGACGGCGCGGATCGCGGTGGGGTACGACAACGAGACGTTCGCGGTCGTGCCGCGGTTCGACCCGGTCGGGGACGGGAAGCACGGGGACGCGATGACGCTGGTGTCGGTCAGCAACGTCGACATCGATGCGCTGGACGAGATCGTGTTCAACCACGTGATCGCGACCGGGCAGGCGGCGCGGGAGGCGGCAAAGGACCCGCAGGGGCTGGCGCTGATGCGGCGGGCGGTGTTCGGGCCGGAGCCGGCGAAGGGGAAGTGAACACGACGCGGCGGCGGGACCACGGGAGTACGCATATGAGGACGATGATCGTCGCGTTGATGTTGGCGGGCCTGTTCGGGGCGGCGGGCTGCAACGCGATATACTTCTACGAGACGGACAAGGTGTCGCTGACGGTCGAGGTGCGGCCGGACTCGACCGGGCCGGTGCAGGGGAACTTCGGGCTGAAGCAGCGGGTGGTGGCGTTCGTGCCGAAGCGGAACGGGAGCAGGCCAGCGGCTGCGCCGGTGGGGGACGGAGCGTCGGCCGCCGCGGCGGGGGACGCGGCGTTGGACACGAGCCCGGCGGCGAAGGCGGAGCGGGCGGCGGCGGAGGCTACGGCGAAGAATCCGGGGGCGGCGGCCGCGTCCGCGGGCAGCCGGGTGCGGGAGGACTGGAAGCGGGACTTCCTCGACGCGCTGGCCGACCAGAGCGACAGCGACGCGATGGACGTTTTGAGCTCGCTCCGCTTCCACAAGCTGCCTAAGCCGGACGGCGCGCCGTGGTACAAGGTCAGCCACATGACGATCGACTCGGCGCTGATCACGGGCGGTGCGGCGCGGCACGTGGCGAACCCGGGGCAGGCGATCGCGGCGCTGAGCGGTCAGGTTGCTCAAAGCGGCAACCCGGCGGGGGTAGTCGCGCTTAACAACATTTACCAGACGCTCAAGGCCCGTCCGGCCACGGACGTGCGGGCACGGGAGTTGGTCGGGCGGCTCGACGCGCTGGTCGGCGTGTTGCCGGAGAAATACGCGATGGACTCCTACAGCGACGGTGCCACCGCCAACGATGTGACGCGCACGCCGGACAAGGACAAGCCGCTCCCCGCGGCCCAAGACTTCCGGAGCGTCGCCGCTTATTGGTCGCTGCTGGAGAAGAGCGCCAGCGTGCTGCATGCCCGGCTCGTGCCGCCGGGTCGGCCGTTCACGGTCAACGGGCAGGCGGCAGACGTCGCAGGGCTGGCTGAGGACTTGGCGAAGGCGCGCGCGCTTCGGGACGCGATTCGACGGGAGGTGGGCTCATCGGCCGCGGCTCGTGACGCGGTGGTGTATTTCGCGGAGATCTTCTGACCGCGGTTACTGAGGGAGCACCTATATGGCGAAGCGGAAGCAGGCGACGCGGCAGAAGAAAGTGGCGAGCCCGAGACGGGCGATGAAGAAGTCGACTCGGTCGGGGCGGGCAGGAGACTCTGCGGCGCCGCGGCAAGAGCTGACGCTCGAACGGCTGTCGCCGCCGCTGTTCGTCGAGTTCCCGGCGGGAGCGTCAGCACTGGATCGGAACAACGCTCTGGGTCAGGCGCTAATGGGGGAGCACGCGCAACGCGATATCGGCACAATTACTCGGGAGCAGTCCCGGTGGCGGCTTGAATGAGTAGCTCACGGGAGTCGTTGTGCAGGCGCGGCGCGTCGGCAACCGCGTCGGAAGATCGAATGGCTAGTCGTGTTACACTGCTGGGGGTTATCGGGGTGATGTTGCTCGGCGGCTGCGGCGCGAATCTGCCCGGGCACTACACGAAGCTCGACTACCGCGCGCCCGCCGGCGTCGACGTGACCGCGGGGGACGCGGCCGGCGGTTCCACGACGGCGTTCTACGTGACCAATCGCGAGCCGACCGGCACGACGGCGGCGCAGGCGTACTCGGAGCGGCGGTCGGCGGTGATCCACTACGGCAGATCCGACGTCAAGGTGCCGCGGGTGCACAACCTCGGGCGGGACGTCGTGACCGAGCAGCTGTCCCGGGCGCTGAACCGCCCGCAGCCGGGGCACTTCGAGGTGCGGTCGAGCAGCGAGTTCGCGGCGGCCGGTGGCGGGCCGGACGTCGACGCGTTTTTCGGCGCGCTCGCCGCCGCGCTGGGGGAGACGCCGGACAAGGACGTGATCGTCCTGGTGCACGGGTACAACAGCTCGTTCGCGGGCCCGGTCGCGCGGGCGGCGGAGCTGGCGTACGGGCTGGGGACGCGGGCGGTGCCGGTCGCCTACTGCTGGACGAGCCGGGCCGCGACCGAGCGGTACACGCACGACGAGAACGACGTCGACTTCGCTGCGCGGCAGCTCGCGACGTTCCTGGCGCAGATGACCGCGCGGCTGGGGTCGGTGGCCCCGGCGGCGCGGGTGCATGTGGTGGGGCACAGCATGGGGACGCGCGTGCTGACGCAGGCGCTGGCGCGGGTGAAGGCGTCGCTGCCGCCGCCGGCCGCGGGGCAGGCGCCGCCGTTCAAGAACCTGGTGTTCGCGGCGGCGGACGTGGACGCGGCGGAGTTCGCCGCGCGGATGGTGGACGACGGGCTGGCGCGCCTCGCGGCGCGGACGACACTGTACGCGGCGTACAACGACCGGGCGCTGGTCGCGTCGGAGTACGTGCACGGGCGGGAGTACCCGCGGGCGGGGCGGGCGGGCGCGGGGCTGCTCGTGCTGCCGGGGGTGGACACGGTGGACGTGTCGCTGAACGACGCGTCGGTCGTCGGCCACAGCTATTACGGGGACAACCGGGCGGTCGTGTACGATCTGCACATGCTGCTGGTGCTCGACTTGCCGCCGGCGAAGCGGAACCTGTATCGGGCTGAGAAGGGCGGGTTGCCGTACTGGCTGATCCGGCCGTGAGGCCGTTGCTTTTCGGGGAGGATCTGGGGCGGCGCTGCGCTCTGCCCCGGCGTGGGTGGTGCGGGGGGGGCGCGGATGGGCTGGGGAAGAGCCCCTCACCCCTGCCCTCTCCCACGGCCGGTGCGGTGTGTGGCGAGGGGGTGCGCTTGGCGGCCTTGGGAGAGGGGGTGGCGGGTTGCGCGGGGGCGGCTGCCTGCTGCCTGCTGCCTGCCTTCTGCCTACTCTTCGGGGACTAGGTAGAGGCGGTTGTCTTCAAGCTTGTACATCATCGGGCAGACGGGGATCTTGGGGTAGCGGCGGTTCAGGCGGATGGCCTCGGCCTGGACGAACTCGATCTCGTTGCCGATCTCGAACATCGGGGCGAGGGTGTTGAAGTGTTCCTCGGCCTGGGTGCGGTCCCAGCCGGCGTTGTCGATCAGGCCCTGGATGAACAGGTCGCGGCGCTTGGCGAGGCCGACCATGCCGCAGTTGGTGTGGCCGATCAGGGCGATCGCCTGGACGCCGCCGCAGGCGACGGCGTAGGAGACCTTGAACTCGGAGTAGCGGAGGTTCGCGCCGCCGGCGCGGATGATGTAGGAGAAGTTCTCGGGGATCTTCAGGTGCTTGCGGCTGTCCATGCACATGCCGACGAGCAGCTTGGCGGTCGTGTAGGTGTCGAAGGGGCGGTCGAGGTTGTGGTACTCGAGCAGGTCCCCGATCGGGGTGCCGCGGTACTTCTCGGGGATGTCTTCGTGGCCGTCGACGAGTATCAGTTCCATCTCGGCGGACAGCGTAGGCACATTTGCGCGGAAGTCCAACCCCCCCGCCTAGGCCAGGGCGGCGACGGCCGTGACGTAACTCTCGTGGGCGTCGGGGCCGAACGTGCAGAAGGTGACGCGGTCGAGTTGCGGGTGGGCCTGGAGGAAGGCGGCGACCGTGCGGACGGCGATGCTGGTGGCGCGGTCGAGGGGGAAGCGGTAGACGCCGGTGCTGATCGCGGGGAACGCGATCGTGCGGACGGCGTTGTCGACGGCGAGGCGGAGCGAGTTCTCGTAGCAGGCGCGGAGGAGGTCGTCCTCCCCCTGCCGGCCGCCGCCCCAGACGGGGCCGACGGTGTGGATCACGAACTTGGCGGGAAGGTCGTACCCGCGGGTGATTTTGGCCTGGCCGGTCGGGCAGCCGCCGAGCGTGCGGCACTCGTCGTACAGCCGTGGGCCGGCGGCGCGGTGGATCGCCCCGTCGACGCCGCCCCCGCCCAGGAGGGAGGAGTTGGCGGCGTTGACGATCGCGTCGTCGGCGAGCGTGGTGATGTCCGCCTCGACGACGTCGATCCGGTTCGCGGCTTGGTGCATCCCCCGATTGTAGAGCCGCGGGCCCGTGCGGGTCGCGGGCTAAACCGTCACTTGACGTGCATCATCCCCACTGCCAGCGCGCCGGCGGCGGCGGCAAAGATGCCGAGCTCGACCACTTGCGTCAACGTGGAGACCAGTACATCGCGCATGCCAGGACCTCAGGAAAGAACCTAGTACGACCAGCTCTCGCGGCCCGGTCCGTGGCCTGGCGCCCGACCTCCTGTCGGGCACAGCCCTGTACAGGGCTGCTCCCTCTCCATCGTCCTTCCCGGCTCAAATGCTTTGACTGATTTCCAAAACAAACGGGGCGAAGGCAAGTTGGTTCACGCCGGGGAAACGGGGGGAACGGATATGCCGTAGGGGCGAATCTTCCGCAGCCCATAAAGGCGTCACGGCCTTGCGTGCGCGGCAAGGGTTAACCGGGCCTGGCCAAGGCGTCGCACCGACCGGGGCGCGTCCGGCCCCGGGATCAGACAGCGTCCGATAACTTACGTTAGCGGTCGTGAAAGGCGGATGAGACTTTGCGCGGGGCGCCAGGCGTTGTGCGCGCGGGGGTCGGTCGGGATGCTGGGGGCATGCAGATTCTGGATTTGTGCGGCGCGTGGCGGATCCGGTGGACGGACGGGACGCGCGGGCGGCTGGAGTACGCGAACCGGGACGAGACGGACCTGAGTCGGTACATCGACGCGGTCGTGCCGGGGGAGGTGCATCTGGACCTGATCCGCGCGGGGATCATCGCCGAGCCGACGCTGGAGGCGAACGCGCTGGCGGCGCGGTGGGTGGAGGAGTGTTTGTGGGCGTACCGGAAGGAGTTCGACGCGCCGGCGGAGGCGCTGGCGGCAGGGGCGCGGTCGTGGGTGGTGTTCGAGGGGCTGGACCTGGTCGCGGTCATTTACCTGAACGGGGTGGAGGTGGGGCGGCACGGCAATAGCTTTTACCCGTGCCGGGTGGAGGTGACGGGGAAGTTGCGGGCGGGGCGGAACGTGCTGACGGTACACCTGGACGCGGGGCTGTGGGACGTCTCGGACAAGCCGGCGGAGGGGTATTTGATGACGCCGGACCAGCGGCTTCACAAGCGGCACTGGCTTCGGAAGCCGCAGTGCCAGTTCGGGTGGGACTGGAGCACGCGGCTGATCAACGTCGGGATCCACAAGCCGGTGCGACTCGAGTGGACGGCTGCGCCCGCGCGGGTGGAGCAGGTGGCGGTGGTGGCGACGTACTCGCTGGAGACGCGGCGGGGGACGGTGCGGGCGCGGGCGTTCGTGGAGGGGTTGGGCGATCAGCCGCGGAAGGGGCGGCTGGTGGTGGACGTGGTGGAGGCGGCGACGTCGGTGGCGGTCGAGTGCGAGGTGCGGCCGGGCGCGAACGTGTGCGAGGCGAGCGTGGACGTGGGGCACCCGGAGCTGTGGTGGCCGGTCGGTCACGGGGGGCAGCCGCTGTACACGGTGAAGACGACGCTGGTGCTGGACGGGCGGATCGTGGAGCAGCACGTGAAGCGGGTGGGGTTCCGGCACGTGCGGGTCAACCAGGACCCGCACCCGAAGGGCGGGAGGTACTTCGCGTTCGAGGTCAACGGTAAGCCGATCTTCTGCAAGGGCGCGAACTTCGTGCCGGCGGACATGATCTTCGCGCGGATCGACCGGGCGCGGTACGAGGGGCTGGTGGGGCTGGCGCTGGAGGCGAACTTCAACTTTCTGCGCGTGTGGGGCGGGGGGCTGTACGAGGCGGACGAGTTCTACGACTTGTGCGACGAGGTCGGGATCCTGGTGTGGCAGGAGTTCGTGTTCGCGTGCGGGCGGTACCCGGCGACGGACGAGAAGTTCACGGCGAGCGTGCTGGCGGAGGGGGCCTACAACGTGCGGCGGCTGGCGCACCACGCGAGCCTGGTCGCGTGGTGCGGGAACAACGAGAACGAGGTCGGCGCGTGGCACTGGGGGTACGACAAGAAGGGGACGATTTTGCCCGACTACGCGCTGTATCACCTGCTGCTGCCGCGGCTGATGGCGGTGGAGGACCCGACGCGGCACTACCAGCCGAGCTCGCCGTTCTCGCCGGGGTATGCGGATCCGAACCGGGATGACGTGGGGGATCAGCACCCGTGGACGGTGGGGTTCCACAACACGGACTTCCGCGACTATCGCAAGATGATTTGCCGATTTCCGAACGAGGGGGGGATCCTGGGGCCGACGGCGCTGCCGACGATGCTGGCGGCGCTGGGGCCGGAGGCGGGGCAGCAGAAGGTCAATTCGTTTAACTGGCAGGTGCACGACAACAGCGTGGAGGCGTGGGGGGAGCCGAGCCCGACGGACCGGATGATCGAGCAGTGGCTGGGGAAGGACCTGCGGGCGATGTCGGTGGAGGATTTCGTGTACTGGGGCGGGCTGGTGCAGGGGGAGGGGTTGCGGGAGTACGTGGACAACTTTCGCCGGCGGATGTTCGACTCATCGGCGGCGATCTTCTGGATGTTCAACGACTGCTGGCCGGCGACGCGGAGCTGGACGGTGGTGGACTACTTCCTGCGGCGGACGCCGGCGTTCTGGGCGGTGCGGCGGGCGATGGCGCCGGTGCACCTGGTGATCACGGAGGACGCGCAGGGCGTGTCGATCTTCGGGATCAACGAGACCGAGCTGTCGGTGGCGGGGGAGCTGCGGTACGGCGTGTTCACGCTGGACGGGGAGTACCCGCTGGACTTCCATCTGCCGGTGACGATCCCGGCGAACGGCGCGCGGGAGGTCGCGGGATTCAGCCGGGACCAGTGGGACGACGTGGCGGGGTCGGTGGCGTTCGCGGCGCTGTCGGTGGAGGGGCGGGTGGTGGCGCGGAGCCGGTTGTTCGTGCCGCTGTTCAAGGAGATGCGGTGGCCGGCGGTGACGCCGGCGGACGTGCGGGTGACGCGGGTGGGGGACGAGGTGACGTTCACGTGTGAGAAGTTCGCGTGGGGGGTGTGTTTGGACTTGGATGGGGAGACGCGGCTGGGGGATAACTTTTTCGACTTGTTTCCGGGGGAGGGGTATACGGTGGCGTGGAGGGAGGCGGTGGGGCCGCGGGTGGTGAGGGTGGGGAATTTGCGGTAGCGAGTGTGGGGGTACGGAGGGGGTTTGAGGGGGTGAGCGGTTTTGCGGTTGGGATTGGGGAGGCTGGGGCGCGGGTTGGGCGGAAGGCCCCTCACCCCTGCCCTCTCCCTGTCGCGTTTGGGCGGGTTGCGCGAGTGGCGCCTGTGGTCGCGACTGGGAGAGGGAGTGCGCGGTTTTGCGTAGGTCAAACCTTTCCGTTCCAATCGCGCCCCATGAGCAGCGACAGCAGCAGCAAGGTGATTCGGTGGGGCATTGTGGGTGTGGGGGACGTGACGGAGGTGAAGTCGGGCCCGGGTTTCGGGAAGGCGGAGGGGTCGGCGCTGGTGGCGGTGATGCGGCGGGACGGGGGGAAGGCGGCGGACTACGCGCGGCGGCACGGGGTGGCGCGGTGGTATGACGACGGGCGGAGGCTGATCGAGGATCCGGAGGTGGACGCGGTGTACGTGGCGACGCCGCCGGACTCGCACGAGCACTACGCGGTGCTGGCGGCGGCGGCGGGGAAGCCGGTGTACGTCGAGAAGCCGATGGCGCGGACGTACGACGAGTGCGTGCGGATGATCGGGGCGGCGCGCCGCGCGGGGACGAAGCTGTTCGTGGCGTATTACCGGCGGAGCCTGCCGCGGTTTTTGAAGGTGAAGGAGCTGCTCGACGCGGGGGCGATCGGGCGGGTGCGATTCGTGTCGGTGCGGCTGTACCAGCCGCCGCTGAAGGAGGATCTGGATCCGGCGAATCTGCCGTGGCGGGTGCGGCCCGAGGTTGCCGGCGCGGGGCGGTTTCTGGACCTGGCGTCGCACACGTTGGACTTGCTCGACTTCCTGCTCGGCCCGATCACCGGCGCGAGCGGGCAGGCGGCGAACCAGGCGGGGTTGTACCCGGCGGAGGACGCCGTGACGGGGTCGTGGGCGCACGAGGGCGGGGCGCTGGGGGCCGGCGTGTGGTGTTTCACGACGCACGATCGGGAGGACGTGGTCGAGTTGGTGGGCGACCAGGGGCGGATCACCTTCTCGACGTTCGGCGGCGGCGACCCGGTACGGCTGGAGTCGGCGGGGTCGGCGGAGGCGTTCGAGGTCGCGCACCCGGAGCACATCCAGCAGCCGATGATCCAGGCGGTGGTGGACGAGCTGCTGGGGCGCGGGGTGAGCCCGAGCACCGGGGGGACGGCGGCGCGGACGAGCCGGGTGATGGATCAGATGTTGTCGGGATGGCGGGTGCGGGACGTGCGGTAGGTGGGTCGAGAGCGTCCGGTGTGCTTCGGCGGATGGACTGCGGAGGCCTTGCGCTAAAGCGCGCCTTCCGTGGGGAGTCACCGGCACAGGCGCTTCAGCGAATCCGCGTAGGGCGGGCGGGCGACGCCGTGCTCGGTGATGATGGCCGTCACCAGGTCGCTCGGGGTGACGTCGAAGGCGGGGTTGTAGAAGTCGACGGCGTCGGGGGCGGTCTGGCGGCCGAGGCCGTTGCTGATTTCGCTGGGGTCGCGTTCTTCGATGGGGATCTGTTTGCCGGTGGCGAGGGCGAGGTCGATGCTGCTGGTGGGGGCGGCGACGAGGAACGGGACGTCGAAGTGTTTGGCGAGGATCGCGACGTTCAGCGTGCCGATCTTGTTGGCGACGTCGCCGTTGGCGGCGACGCGGTCGGTGCCGACGATGACGGCCTGCACCTTTCCCTGGCTCATGACGGCCGCGGCCATGTTGTCGCAGATCACGGTGACGGGGACGCCGGCCTCGCGGAGCTCGTAGGCGGTGATCCGGCTGCCCTGGAGGAGCGGGCGGGTCTCGTCGGCGAAGACCTGGATCGGGAGGCCCTGCTCGTGGGCGAGGTAGACGGGGGCGAGCGCGGTGCCGTACGCGACGGTGGCGAGGCTGCCGGCGTTGCAGTGGGTGAGGACGGAAAGCGGGGCAGGCGAGGATGGAGGATGCAGGATAGAGGATGGACGGGGTGCGGAAAGCTCCTTCAGGAGCGCGAGGCCGTGTTGGCCGATCTGGCGGCAGATCTGTTTGTCCTCCTCGAGCATGGTCAGGGCTTCGGCGAGGAGGCGCTGCTTGATCTTGGCGACCATCTGGTCTTCGCTTCGACTCCCTTGCTTGCGGGTTTCCTGTGAGACGCGCTTCTGGCGGTCGATGGCCCAGAAGAGGTTGACGGCGGTCGGGCGGCTGGTGGCGAGGAAGGCGCAGACCTCGTTGAGGCGTTGGTCGAAGTCGGCCAGGGAGTCGGAAGTGTCGTGGCGGACGCCGAGGTAGACGCCGAAGGCGGCGGCGACGCCGATGGCCGGGGCGCCGCGGACGACGAGGCGCTTGATGGCGTCCCACATCTGGCGTTCGTCGGTGATCTCGACGTAGGCGGTTTCGAGGGGGAGGCGGGTCTGGTCGACGAGGCGGACGGCGTTTCCGGTCCAAGCGATCGTTTCGAGCATCGGGGGATTGTAACGACGGATCGGGGCGGCGACACAACCCGTGAGGCTTGCGTCACTTATCACGCCGGCGGCGAGATTGGTGCGTCGGCGGGTAAATTCCGGGGATGCGGGGCTGTCCTCCGGCGTTAGAGTGGCGTCCATATCCTTGAGGTCGCACTGCGCCCGGAGGGGCCGGCGGTGCGCCATCAGGGAAGTGAGAGCGATGCGGAATCTGACCCACCCAACCCGGCCGGTCGACGGCAACGCGGACGACATGGCGCTGCTGCGGCGGTACGTGGAGTACGGCTCGCAGGAGGCGTTCTCCGAGCTGGTCAGCCGGCATTTGCCGTGGGTGTACGGGACGTGCCGTAAGGCGTTGCAGGACAAGCACATGGCCGAGGACGCCGCACAGGCGGTGTTCATCATTTTGGCGCGGCGGGCGGAGTCGATCACGCCGGCGACGCGGCTGAGCGGGTGGCTGTTCAACACCGCGCGGTTCGTGGTCAAGGACGCGAAGAAGCAGGAGACGCGGTACCGGCGGCGGGAGACGGTGGCGCGGGAGATGGCGGTGGTGCGGATGACGCCGGGGAAGGCGCCGGTCGACGCGCAGACGCAGGCGACGTTGGACGCGGCGATGGCGACGCTGACCGAGCGGGACCGGCTGGCGCTGTTGATGCACTTTTACGAGGGGCTTTCGCTGGCGGAGATGGCGGAGGCGCTGGGGATCAGCAAGGACGGGGCGAAGAAGCGGGTTGCGCGGGCGCTGACGCGGCTGCGCGGGCGGCTGGGGCGGAACGCGGGGTCGGTGGTGACGGTGGCGGCGCTGGCGCTGACGCTGCGGTCGACGGCGGCGCGGGCGGCGACGCCGATCGGCCTGGGGGACACGATCGTGACGACCGCGCTGCTGCCCGGGCGGGCGGGGCTGGCGGCGCAGTTGATGGCGGACGGTGCGATGTCGGCGGCGGCGGGCGCGAGCCACCGGCTGCTCAAGGCGCTGCTGGCGTCGGAACTGGCGGTCGCGGTGGCGCTGGTGGGGGCGTGGACGATGCCGTCGCTGACGCGGGAGGCGTCGCCGGCGGCTGCCGGGGGGGCGGGGGTGGCGGGGCAACTGGATCGGTCGGCGGGCGGGCCGGGGGTGGTGGCGGTCGCGCGGCCGGTGTTGGCGCCGGACGTCGACGCGCCGGTCGGGCCGAGGCCGGCGCGCGGGTGGTTCGGCGGGGCGGGCGACGGGGGCGAGGCGCCGTACCGGTCGGGCGCGGACGATCCGGCGGCGGACGCGTCGCCGCTCGCGCCGTACAAGCGGCCGGTGATGCTGTCGATCGGCGACGCGGGCCCGGCGTCGACGGGCGGGGGTGGGGGCGGGTCGGGGGACGGGGGTCCGGGGTCGACGTACGCGGGGCTGGAGCCGGTGCGGCGGAGTTATCCGCTCGCGGCCGGCGGGTCGGGCGGCGAGTTGACGGTGGCCGAGCGGTCGGCGATCGCGCGGGCGACGGCGGACGCGCTGACGTGGCGGTGGGGGGGCGGGTCGGGCCGGTCGGGCGGCGGCGGCGGCCGCGGGGGTCACGGGTCACACGGGGACGTGGCGGCGGGCAATCGCCCGGTGCTGCCGAACGACCTCGTGCCGGTCGTGGTCGGGCCGGGGCCGGGGGCGGAGCCGGTCAACGGGGGCGTGGTGCCGCACAACGACGGCTGGTCGGACTTCTTCGATTGGTTCTGCCCCGACGGCGACGGCGCGGCGGACGGCCCGCCGCCCGATTTCCCCGCGGGCGACCCGCTGGAGATGCCGATCCCGGGCGACCCGGAGCGGGCGAAGCGGATCGCGCGGCGGCTGGGGCGGATGTTCGTCGAGGACGGCGACGGGCAGGCGTACGTGCCGTGGGGCCGGAAGCGGGGGCTCGGCGGGATGAAGCCGTACGCGGTGGTCGCCGGCGCGGACGGGGATTACACGATCGTGGGCGGGAAGCCGATCCCGATCGCGTGGCTGAAGCTGTGGGAGAAGTACGCGCAGGCGGGCGGCGGCGGGAGCTGCGGGGCGGAAGACGAGTGCCCGTTCACCGGGCCGCGGCTGCACGGGCCGGGGGACGGTGCGGCGGCGGGGGCGTCGCCGCTGGGGCCGTTGGACGCGCAGCAGGCGCCCGAACCGGCGGGCGCGGTTCTCGGGGCCGTTTTCCTCGCGGGGGCGGTGCTGCGGCGACGGCGGCGGGCGCGCTGAGACGCTTCATCTGAGTGGACGCCGGCGCGGCGTGCGCCGACGGAGCGGGCCCGCGGGGCCGGCTCGGACGTGCCGTTGCAATTCGGCTCGAACGATGTCCCGGTGCGAGGGGGGCGCGGCCATGGTGGGGTGGACCGTGCGGCGACCTTTCGCTCCCCGAGGATGCAGCGGCTCCGGAGGTTGGGGTGGCGGGACGGTCGCCGGATGGGATTCCCTCCCCTTTCCCGGCCGAACCCCGCGGTAGATCCTGCGGGGTTCGGCTTTTTGCGGCGGGGGAACGGGGCCGCTGAGGTGCCCTGCCGGCAAGAGAGTCGCGCCCCCACCGCTGAAGCGATGGGCCACGGGGTCTCACCGTGTGCGGCGCGGCGGTATCATTTCGGCATGCCTGACATGCTCGTGTCGTTGTTGGCGCTGCCGGAGGTGGGGCCGCTGGCGGAGGGGGTGGTGATCCGCCGGGCGAACCCGTGGGAGCTGACGGCGGTGCGGGAGTTCGTCGCGGGGCGGTTCGCGGCGACGTGGGCGGACGAGGTGTCGGTCGGGTTCGCGAACAAGCCGGTCAGCGTGCACCTGGCGATCCGCGGCGGCGAGATCGTCGGGTTCGCGGCGCACGAGTGCACCCGGCGGGACTACTTCGGACCGACCGGTGTGCTGGAGTCGGAGCGCGGGCGCGGGATCGGACGGGCGCTGCTGCTGGCGGGGTTGGCGGGGCTGCGCGAGATGGGGTATGCGTACGCGATCATCGGCGGGGTGGGGCCGGCGGAGTTCTACGCGCGGGCGGTGGGGGCGGTGGTGATCGAGGGTAGCACGCCGGGGGTGTACGGGGACCCGTTGAAGAAGCGGATCGAGCCGCGGTGAGGCGGGGCGCATGTGCGCGCGCGGAAACGGACCGGATCGCTGTGTGGGAGCACTGACGACCCGGTCCGTGTGGAGGGCTTGGGACGACGCGCGGCGGGGCGCGTCAGGCGGTGCGGCGGCGGCGACGGCCGCGGGTGGCGAGGAGGCCGAGGGCGGCGCCGGCGAGGCCGAGGGTGGTGGGCTCGGGGACGGGGATGGTGGCGGTGAACGGGGTGGGGGCGTTGCCGCCGAACGAGTCGTAGACGTTGCCGGAGACGGTGCCGACGGCGCCGTTGGAGACGGTCAGGCGGGCGATCGTGAACGTGCCGTTGCCGGTGTTGGCCAGGTCGCCGTAGCTGACGTTGACGTCGGTGGCGGAGAACGTCTCGGTGCCGGCGCCGCCGGGGGGCTGGAAGCGGCCGAGGACGGTCGTCGCGCCGAAGTTGGGGGCGGTGACGAACGTGTCGTACTCGAGGTTCGGTGCCAGGGCCCAGAACGCGCTGTTGGCGGTGTTGCCGTTGCCGGCGGCGGGGACGTAGAACGTGCCGGCGGTCAGCAGGGCACGGAGGTCGGCGCTGGTCCAGTCGGCGGGGGCGTTGCCGGCGGCGTTCTGGCCGGTGACGGTGACGCGGAGGTCGTACGAGGTGAAGTTGTTCAGGTTCGGGTCGGCGGTCTTCGCGGGGGCGCCGATCGCGATTTGCACGAGTTGGGCGGAGACGGTGGCGTGGGCGGCCGGGGCGGGGGCCCCGGTCGCGACGACGCCGACGATGCTGCAAAGTAGACGCTTGTTCATAGGGTGGTCTCTTCCTCTCCGGACGGCCCGGGGCACGCGCGGCGGCGGCGACGGGCGGGGGTTGTGCGGCAGACGGGGGGCACGGCCCGGGTGACCCCGACCGGGCGGGCCGACGCGGCGCGCCCGGGGTACGGCGGTTGGCGAGTTTCACGGAACGGTGCGACGGACGCGGCGGCGGCGGCCCAAGGCGGAGACGGCGGTCAGGACGGCGAGGGACGCGGTGCCGGGTTCGGGGACGGCGGCGGCGAACGCGGCGAACGCGGCGGCGGCCTCGGGGGTGATGCCGGGGGCGGGCAGGCCGGGCAGGGCGGCGCCGAAGTTGCCGGCGAGCAGGGAGAAGTCGCCCGTCGTGACGCGGCCGTCGTGGTCGAAGTCGCCGGCGCCCCAGGTCGCGTTGCCGCTGACGTCGCCGAAGTTGCTGGCGAGGAGCGAGAAGTCGCCGGTGCCGACGGCGCCGTCGAAGTCGGCGTCGCCGTCGAGTAGTCCGCCGGCGCCGAGGGCGGCGCGGATCAGCTTGAAGTCGCTGGTGCCGGTGCCGTCGGCGCCCGCGGCGACCGCGGCGCCGTCGTTGTTCGTGATCGTCCCGTTGTCGTTCAGTTCGACGTCGACGAGGCTGATCAGGCGGGAGGCGCCGTTCTCGGTGATCGCAGCGGCGAGCTGGTGGTCGAGGTTGCGGTAGTCCTTGCCGACGAACTGGTTGACGACCCTGGCGTCGGCGCGGTCGACGCGGCCGTCGCGGTTGACGTCGAACTTGTTGAATGCGTTGGCGCCGGCCGGGTCGTTGGCGGCGCTGGCGCGGGCGTCGAGCTTCTGCTGGGCGGTCGCGTTGGCGTGCAGGTAGTCGAGGGCGGCGTTCTTGCGGAGGACGGCGCGGCGGATCGCGCCGCCGAACGTCTCGCCGGCGGCGAGCGTGACCTGGTCGGTCGCGGTGGTGTCGGCGAGGGCGGCGCCGCGGGCGAGGGCGTGGAGGTCGCGGCCGTCGAACCTGCCGTCGGCGTTGAAGTCGCCCATGACGATCAAATCGCCCTTGGTCGCGCCGGTGCCGCCGGCGGAGTTGGACATGGCGGCGAGCGGGGCGGCGACGCCGGGGACGACGGTCGCGTTGGCCGACCCGGCGAACATGCTGACGCCCGAGTCGAGCGCAAACAGCTTGGCCTGGGCGTCCTGCGCGGCCTTGACGGCGGCGAAGTCGCGGACGCCGGTCTGGCGGAAGTTGCCGAACAGGTAGTTCTGTTCGGTGATCGCGATCGCGCCGGTGCCGGCCGGCGCGGTCGCGCCGTACGTGCTGCTCGACCCCTTGGTGACGGTGTTGGGTGCGTCGGGGGTGAAGCGGTCGACGAGCGAGCTGCCGAGGAACTGGCCGGACAGCGTCGCGTCGTAGCCGGGGTTGTCGTGGGACTGGTTGATGCCGTCGGCGTCCTTCCGCTTGGCCATGAACTGCGGGAGGATAAAGCTCTGGTCGACCAGCGCGTCGGCCGGGGTGGCTGCGGACTGGGGGCGGGGGAACGTGGCGACGGAGCTGAGGACGTTGGCGCGGAAGTTGGCGACGTCGTTGTTGGCCGAGTCGCCCTGAATGCCGGTGGCGGCGTCGGTGCGGGCGGCCCATTGCGCGGCGGTGTCGCCGGCGGTGGCGGCGGTCGGCCGCTTGACGGTCACGTAGGTCTGGTTCTGGTAGAGGACGTACGAGCCGTCGACGATGGCCTGGGCGCTGGGGGCGACGAACGTGCCGGCGGCGGGGTCGGCGTAAGCGTCGCGCTGGTCGCCGGTCGGGGCGGCGGGGCGGTAGGCGGTGTTGGAGCCGTCGGCGAGGTCGTTGTCGTCGTCGCGGTAGGCCAGGGCGCGGATCGGGCGGGCGGTGCCCTGCCGGGTCGAGCCGATCGCGTCGCTGATCGACAGGTGGCCCAGCGCCATGCGGGCGTTCTGGACGGTCGGGCGGAGGCCGGAGCCGCCGGACGTCTTGTTGGAGAACTTGATGTTCGCGCCGATCTGGACCTGGGCGGTGCCGCCGTCGGGGGCGTTGCCGTTGCCGGCGTCGTTCTCGCCGACGGCGAACGACGGGTCGAGGCCGGCGTTGAGGGCGGCGACGTTCAGCGTGCCGCTGTTGACGTCGCGGGTGGCGACGTTGAAGTCGGCGCCGTTGGCGAGGCGGCCGGCGGCCTGGAGGAACTGGGCGTCGGCGCGGTTGATGCGGTCGAGTCCGGTGCCGGGGTTGGCGACGAACAGGGTCGCGGTGATCGCGACGGTCTTGTTGTCGAGGTTGTCGACGCCGGCGGTGTTCCACGGGCCGGCGCCGAACGCGGCGCCGGTGCGGGGGTTGGTGGCGGCGGCGGACATGTTGAGGGCGGTCGCGTCGGTCAGCTCGTGGCGGACGTTGGACTGGCCGAGGCCCTGCGTGGTCGTGCCGAGCGCGAGGGCGGCGTTGCCCTTGCCGTAGCCGGCTTGGCCGGGACGGCGGTTGAAGGCGGCGGCGCCGGCGACGGAGAATCCCTGGCGGGCGTTGACGTCGGAGCTCGCCATCTGGACGGCGTTCTGCCCGCCGGTGGTCGAGAGGCCCGAGGTCGTGAACTGCGCCGCGCCGCCCACGGTGTTGACCGGGCCGAGGAAGTAGCCGCTCTGGGTGTCGCCGGCGGTCTTGCCCGCGGTGCCGTTGAACGAGTTGCGGTTGACCCAGATCGGGTTGCCGGTGGTCGGGTTGCGGTTGGTCGCGGTGACGGAGCCGATCGGCGCGATCTGGTCGTTGGCCAGCTCGAGGATGCCCTCGACCGACCCCTGCTCGTGCCACTCGAGGCGGAGCGCGTTGGCGGCCTGGCTCGGGCCGGTCGTGACGGCGCCGCTGGCGTTGAACGGCGCGAGCTGGAACGACAGCAGCTCGCCGCCGGGCGACCAGAGGCCGGTGTTGGACGGGTAGTTCGCGCCGCCGATGTTGACGACGCTCCCGGGGTTGACGAGGGAGAAGCCCTCGCTGGTCGTGAAGTTCCGCATGGCGGTCGAGCCGCTGAGCGAGATCGTCACGGCGGTGCCGGTCGTGCCGGCGTGGGCGTCCTGCCCGGCGGTCAGCCAGAGCGCCGCGGCGCCCGCGGCCAATTGGACGGCGCGCCGCGCCGCCCGGTTCGACGTGAATGCAGACGTAGAGTGGGTCACCTTCGCCTCCTGTTCGATTGCGATACGAGTAGATTGCCCCGATGCCGCGCGGCGACGTTGTCCGCGCCGCGTGTGCCCGTGATGGGCGGTTGGTTATTGTTGGATGTCGTTGCCCGGGTTCAGGCTGTAGAAGCTCTGGCCCCACTGGAACGACGCCGGGTCGATCGTCTCGCGGACGTGCTTGGTCTCGACGTGGCCGTCGCAGTAGAGGAAGTTGGTCTTGCGGTCGTCGTAGTCGGCGCGGTTCTTCTTGCCGTGGTTGCGGCCGACCCAGTTCAGGCGGGTCTGGCCGTCCTGGGCGGCCTCGGGGGCGAGGTCGCCGACGGACACCCGCGCGAGCTTGGGGGCGCCGCGGAACGCGTCGCCGGGGATCTTCTCCATGTCGAGCCCGCCGCTGACCCCGCGGAACCCGTGGACCGGGCGGTGGCTCTTGGAGACGGACGTGCCGGGGTCGACGCGGCCCTCGCCGGACGCGATCCGCCAGTTCTGCGTCCACTCGGTCGCCAGGATCGTCTCGGACGCGTTCTTCACCGCGCTGGACGGGACGAACTGGTAGGCCCGGGCGGCGCCCTGGAACCCGACGTAGAACTTGTTGCGCGGCATGATCGCCTCGTTCGCGGTGTACGCGCACCGCGGGGCCTGCTGGTCGACCGCCCCGGCGCCGGCGTCGTTCTGCTGGCCGTCCTCGAGGTTGTCCGGGGTGGTGTTGGTCGGCGGGAGGCCGCCCTTGTCGAGCGAGGGGCAGGTGAACGCGTCCCACCCGGCGCCGGAGCGGTAGAGGGCGGGGTCCTCGTTGGCGCCGGCCTTGTTGCCGTACAGGTAGCTGGACCAGTGGACGTAGCCGCGGCTGGCGTCGTCGAGGCCGCCGTCGCCCTTGCGGGTGGACTGCCCGACGTACATGTACGCCACCGGGTACATCCCGCGGAACTCGGCGAGGTAGATCGCGATCCCCTGCCCGACGCTGCGGAGGTTGGACGCGCACTTGACGGTGTTGGCGGACTCCCGCGCCTTGCCGAGCACCGGCAGCAGGATGCCGATCAGCACCGCGATGATGCCGATGACGACGAGGAGTTCGACGAGCGTGAACGCGGCGGGGGCCGCGCGGGTGAGGCTCGGGGCGGGCGCACCCGGGGCGCCGGCCCGAACGATGGCGATTCGAGGTCGCATGGAGCAGTCCTTTGATGTGCGATCCGACGAGTGTCGCCCGCGCGCCGGCGGCGCGCGACAACCCGACGCGCTGGACCGTGGCCGCGGACGAAGTGCCAGTTGCTCCCACGCCCGCCGAGCGCCCGTGGACCGGGCGGGCAGACGCTCTGATAGGCGAGGGAGGGTATACGCCGCGACGTTGAAGGCGGGGCTAACGGCGCGGCAATCTTGCGTCATCGTCGCGCGAAGCGGCGGCGCCTCGTCTTAACGATCCGCCCAGCGCCGGGTGGCGGCGGCGCAGGACCCCCAGCTTCACGCGGCGTCTGATTAATCGCTCGACCGGGCGCGTGCGGGTTCCTGCTTTCCGTCCCCGTCGTCGGCGGCGAATCGTAAGTCTTGGCTGTCGCACCGTGTCGGTGCGCGTCCAAGGAGTCGAATGTCGCACAGCCGCACCCGCCTCGCCGCCGCCGTCGCCCTCGCCGCACGGGCTCACCGGAGCTGGATCGAGCCGCTCGAGCCGCGGCGGATGCTGTCGCTGACGCTGGAGGACGGGTTGATCGTCTACCGCGGCACGGCGGCGGACGACTACGTCCTGGTCGTCGCGAACCCGTGGAACGAGCCGTACGTCATGGTGTTCGACGACTCCGACGTTCCGGTCGTCTTCCGGCGCGAGGAGGTGCGGGGAATCGTCATGTACGGCGGCGACGGTAACGACCGTCTGGGCGCGTGCTCCGGCGGGTCGTTCCACATACCGATGACGCTGATCGGGGGCGGTGGCGACGACAGCCTGCTCGGCGGGAGCGGGGCGGGCCTGCTCGTCGGAGGCGCGGGCGAGGACTATCTGGATAGCCGCGTGGTCTACGCCGATGCCATCGCGCCGGTGAGCGACCAGGAACCGGTGGCGGTCGGGGAGGAATTGCTGGTGCACGCGGGTGACGGGCCGGACACGCTGGTCGGTGACGGCACGGCGGCCCATGAATATCGTGGCGGCGCCGCCGCCGAGAGAGTATCGGTGCATGTTCACCGCGGGACGCTGCGAATCAACACGCTGAGCGACTGCGAGTTCTTCGAAGTCAGCGCGAACGGCCAGGTGCGGTACGGCACCGCGGGGTCGTACATACTCTCGATTCCGGACCTGCTCGGCTACGCCACGAGCGGCCGGGTGGAGGTGCGCACCAGTCGGTACGCGGATCACGCGCAGCTGGACGCGTACGCCGCCAGGATCGGTGTCGAAGTGTTCTACGACTACTACGACCCGACCCCGGCGCCCGCGTCGGACCCGCAGCCGGTGCCCGAACCCGCCCGGGCTCCGGACGTGCCCGAAGGCCCCGCGCAGGCTCCTGCCGAGGAGGTGACGACCGCCGCGCCGGATCGAGGGGTCGACGACAGCGGCCTGGTCCCGGCGCCGCCCGGAGTGGTCTGGCCCGCGAGCGGGCACTCGCCGTTCTTCGCGTCGCCGGTCAAGCGGTTGTGGGACGACGCCGCTGAGTCCGCGTGAGCCGGTCGCGGACGGGCTAGGGCCACGCGTCCCGGAGCATGGGAACCGCCGCGCGACCGTGCTATAACCCGCCCCCATGCCGGACCGCCTCGCCGACGCCCATCCCCCCGCGCCCGCCCCGCCCCGGGGCGCGCTGCTCTCGATCTTCCTGATCGTCCTGGTCGACTTCCTCGGGTTCGGGCTGATCATCCCGCTGCTGCCGTTCTACGTGCCGGACTACGCGCACAACCCGCTGAAGGTCACGCTGATCTTCTCGGTGTTCTCGGTCTGCCAGTTCGTCGGCGCGCCGGTGCTCGGGGCGCTGTCGGACCGGTACGGGCGGCGGCCGGTGCTGATCTTCTCGCAGCTCGGCAGCGCGGCGGGGTACGTGCTGCTCGGGGTCGCGGCGCTGCCGCGGTGGGACGGGCAGACGCGGCTGCTGCTGGTCTATTTGTCGCGGATCATCGACGGGTTCTCGGGCGGGAACGTGTCGACCGCGCAGGCGTACATCTCCGACGTGACGACGGGCGAGAACCGCGCGAAGGGGATGGGGTTGCTCGGGGCCGCGTTCGGGATCGGGTTCTGCCTCGGGCCGTTCCTGGGCGGTGTGCTCGGGCAGTACGACGTCAGCTACCCCGCGTACGCGGCGGCGGCGCTGGCGGCGCTGGCGGCGGTCGTCACGTTCTTCAAGCTGCCCGAGTCGAACGTGCACAAGCCGACCGACGCGGGCGCGTGGCTCCGGCCGGCGACGTTCGCGCCCGTCCTGCGCCGGCCGATCGTCGGGCAGCTCATTTTGATCTCGTTCGTGTCGATGGCGGCGTTCGTGATGATGGAGGCGACGGCCGGGCTGTTTCTGGCGAAGATCTGGAACATCAGCGACCCGGAGCAGGCCGCGCGGACGACGGGGTGGTTTTTCGGGTACATCGGGCTGGTGATCGTCGTCGTGCAGGGGGGGCTGATCGGGCGGTTGACGAAGCGCGTGGGCGAGTGGCCGCTGGCGATCGCGGGGGCGCTGCTGGTGGCGGTCGGGATGGGCTTTTACATCGGCTCGGCGACGTACCCGACGCTGCTGATGCTCGGGCTGGCCGGGGCGGTCAACGCGGTCGGGCGGAGCTTGCAGGGGCCGACGCTGTCGTCGCTGCTGAGCAAGCACAGCGACCCGCGCGAGCAGGGCGTGGTGTTCGGGCTGTACCACGGGCTGTCCAGCCTCGCCCGGGTGATCGGGCCGATCCTGGCCGGGGTGACCTACCCGCTGTGGAACAACGCTGGGACGGGGCAGTTCTGGACGGCGGGGGGGATCGTGCTGGTGGCGGCGGTGTGGACGGCGGTGCTGAGCGCGCGGGCCAGTGGGCGTGAGGTGGCGGCGGCGGGGGCGACGCGCGAGGAGGCCGTGGGGCACGCGGCGGCGACGGAGATCGAGTAGTGGGGGCCGCGGCGTGGACGTGATCACGGACACGTCGTGGACGGGTTGCGCCGTTCGTCGGTCGCGAAGACCCCTCACCCCGGCCCTCTCCCACGGGCGTTTTCATCGGCCGGCGAGCGGGCGCAGCGGACGCCCTTGGGAGAGGGAGGTCGCCGTCTGGCGGGTCGTGACCGTCGGGCGGACTCAGTGACCGCGGTGGATCAGCAGGGCGATGGCGGCGGACATCGCGAAGTAGGCCATGCAGGCGTAGATCCGGCGGCGCCACTTGACGCCTTCGGGGCTGATCAGGCGGGGGTCGGCGCTGAAGAACGGGACGTCGAGCTGGCCGTCCGGGACCGACCGCATCCCGCGGTAGACGCTGTAGGCCCCGCCGACCCACGAGCTGGCGGCGACGGCGGCACAGAACACGAAGAAGAGCGGGCGCGTAAGCTCGTCGAACATAAGACCGAACCCCATGGCTGGCGGCGACTGAGTTGTAGGGAAGCGGACGCGTCGTGCGGGTGACCGGCCGGGCCGCGCGGTGGGCGCGCCGTCGGTCACCTTCACTACGGGCGAAACCCTCTCCGGGTTGCCCGTTCGTGCGGGGATTTTAACAGGGCGTAGAATCAAGCCAATGGCCCGCCGCGCCCTCGATCCGAAAATGCGGTCGATCGTCCTGCAGAGCCTGCTGGTCGGCGTGTTCGCCGCGTCGGTGGGGTTGGCGGCGGTCGTGACCCGGTGGGTGCGGATGTCGCTGCGGGTCGAGCTGGGGGAGGCGAAGACGGTCGGCCGGCTGGTCGTCCGACTGCCCGCCCAATGGCTGAGCTCGACGTCGACGGTCGACCGTGGCGAGGGCGTGGAGGCGGAGGAGCCGCCGAGTGAGCAGCAGGCGGGGCGGCGGCTGAAGATCCTCCGCCAGCGCGCGGACGGCTTGATCCCGCCGCTCGAGCACCTGACGCGCAGCGGGCTGGTCAAGACGGAAGTGCTGAAGTCGCTGGCCGACGGACGCGACGGCTTCGGGCTGACGAACCTGCCGGTGGCCGGTTGGCCGGGGCAGATGCTGACGGCGGTCAGCTCGCCGCGGCCGGGGGTGATGCACAAGGACGTGGTGGCGTGCGCGACGCTGCCGGGCGGGCAGGCGGTGATCGTGCGGCTGGAGGGGCTGGGCCCGGTGGACGCGGCCGACCGCGAGCTGGTTCGGCAGATGTGCGAGACGGTCTCGTTGCCGTCGCTGTTCTCACCCACGAGCCCCGCCACGCCGGAGCCGGCTAAATCGGTCGAACTCGCAGACCGGATCAGGGTGGACGCACCGGACAACTACCTCCGCGCCCTCGATGACGACCCGAACGACCTGCAGGAGCGGCTGGTGTACGACGGGCCGTCCGCGGGCGGGTCGGCGTGGGTGGCGATCGATTTGGCGTCGTGCGTGTTCTTCGCCGACGACCGGGACGAGACGTTCCTCGCGATGCTCGCCGCCCGCGACCCGGACTGGCGGAGCGCGGCGGTGCGGCGGCCGACGCCGACCACGCTGGTCGCGGACCGCACCGATTCGGCGGGCCAGGCGTTCCCGGCGCGGGCGGGGCTGGTGGCGAACGCGGACGGGCGGGCGCTGCTGGTCGTGATGCGCGGCGGCGGCCCGCGGGACGCGCGGCTGTTCGACGCGGCGTGGCAGACGGTGTCGGGCACGGCCCGGTTCGAGGGGTCGAAGGACCTGTCGGCGCTGCTGGTCAACGGGGGGGAGGCGGTGCGGACGCTGGCGGCGCGGACGCTGCTCGGGCGGGTCGACCCGAAGGGCGTGCAGCAGTGGTTCCTGTGGGACGCGGCCGAGAACGCCGACCAGGAGCTGTGGAGCCAGCACACGTGGCAGGTCGCCGCGGCCGCCACCGGCGCGCCGAGCGCCGACCCGGAGGTCGCCGGGCCGCCGGTCGCGTCGGCGGTGTCGGCGCCGGACGGGATCACCGGCGCGCGCACGAGCCGCCCGGCGAACCCGTACGCGATCGACACGGAGTTCGAGCAGCAGTGGTCGGCGTCGGTCGATTTGACCCGCTACCAGGCGACGACGTACCGCGAGGTCCGCCGGGGCGGCACGCGGATGTCGCGGCAGACGCTCGAGCAGCGGTTCACGGTGGACAAGGGGCGGCTGACGCTGACGTCGGCCGGCGGCCCGAACACGGCCGACGCCCCCCTGCCGACCGCGTTCGTCCCGGGCGCGGTCGCGCCGCTGGTCATGCGGCAGCTGGCCGAGAGGCCGGCGCTGCTGAAGACCGAGTCGTTCGTCGGCGCGGAGACGGTCGCTCCGGCGGGACTGCTGACGCTGTTCGTCACCCGCTTGGACGACGCCCCGCCACGCCTCGACGAGCGCGGCGACTTGATGGAGTGCGTCACGGTCAGCGTCAACGGCACCGGGCAGGTCAGCCGCTGGTACTATGGCCCGGATCAGGCGCTGCGGTTCATCGACTTTGCGGGGGGGCTCAAGGCGCAGACCGGCACGAAGTGACGGGGCGAGGGGGCGACGGCCGTTTCACGTTCCACGTTCTGCGCCTTCGCCCTTGCTTCCCGGCCCGATCTGCCGCAGCGTCGACTCGAGGTGCGCGACGGCGACCGGCTTGATCAGGTGGGCGTCGAAGCCGGCGTCGCGGCTGCGGCGGACGTCGTCCTCCATCCCGTAGCCGCTCAGGGCGACGCCGGCGAGTCGCGGGTACTTCGCCTTGAGCTGGCTCATCAGGTCGAGGCCGCTGCCGTCCGGTAGGCCGATGTCGCTGACGACGAGGTCGAACGGCTCGGCGTCGGTCGCGAGCAGCGCGGCGGCGACGGTGCCGACGGCGCGGACCGAGTACCCGCGCGTCGTCAGCAGCCGGGCCATGACGGCGGCCGTGTCCGGGTGGTCCTCGACCAGCAACAGCCGCGACGCGGCCGGGGCGGCGGCGGGCGGTTCCGGGGCGGCGGCGGCCTCCGGCTCGCCGCTCGCGCAGCACGGCAGCGACACCGTGAACGTCGCGCCGCGGCCCACGCCACGGCTGTGGGCCGCGAGGTGGCCGCCGTGGCGGTCGACGATCGCCCGGCTGATCGCCAGACCGAGGCCGAGCCCGCCGAACAGCCGCGTGACGTTCGCCCCCCCCTGCTCGAACGGCTCGAACACCCGCGCGAGCAGCGCGGGGTCGATCCCGACGCCGGTGTCGGTGACGGTGACCTCGACCGTGCCGTCGGCGGCGGCGTCCCGCGTGGACAGCGTGACCCGCCCGCCGGCCGGCGTGAACTTGATCGCGTTCTTCAGCAGGTTCCAGAACACCTGCTGGAGGCGGGCCGCGTCGGCGTTCACGCGGTGCCGCTGGGCCGCGAGCGCGGTGGTCAGCTCGACCCCTTTGCCCCGGGCGTCGGCGTCGACGATGTTCAACACGTGCCGCACCTGCTCGTGCAGGTCGGTCGGCCGCAGGTCCATCGGCAGCTTCCCGCGGGTGATGCGGGTGACGTCGAGCAGGTCGTCGATCAGCCGGGTCTCGAGCTCGACGTTGCGGCGGACGGTCGCCAGCGCGACGCGCGCGTCCGGCGGGAGCGACGGGTCGGCCTCGAGCATCTGCACGATCGTGTAGACCGGGGTCAGCGGGGTGCGGAGCTCGTGCGACAGCGCGGCCAGGAACTGGTCCTTCGCGGCGCTGCCGGCCTCGGCCTCGTGCCGGGCGGCCTTCATCGCCTCCTCGGCGTCGCGCCGGTCGGTCAGGTCGCGGAGGATCTTGCAGAACCCGACCAGCCGCCCGCCGTCCCGCAGCGCGGTGTGCACGCCGCTGGCCCAGAACCGCGTGCCGTCCTTCCGCACGTGCCACCGCTCGTCGGTCGCCCGCCCGTCGCGGGCGGCGTTCGCGCGCTCCAGCTCGACGATGCCGGCCGCGCGGTCCTCGGGCGTGAAGATCTGCTCGCCGGACCGGCCGACCATCTCGTCCCGCGCCCACCCGAGCACGTTCTCGGCGCCCCGCGTCCAGTCCGTGACGACCCCGTCGGGGTCGCTCAGGATGATCGCGTAGTCGGCGACGTTGTCGGCCAGCAGGCGGAACCGGTCGGCGGCGAGCCGGCCGGCGGACTCGTGGCGGCGCGCGTCCGCCGTCGCGGACTCGGCGCGCGCCTGGGCGCGGCGGAGTTGCTCGCAGACGACGCTGATCACGCCGCCCGACACGAGGAACAGCCCGAGCCGTACCGCGTCAGGCGCGCCGGTGATCCGCAGGCTGTAGACCGGCTCGACGAACAGGTACGTGGCCGTCAGCGCCCCCAACACGGTGGCCAGCAGTCCCGGCCCGAGCCCGCCCAGCCAGGCGGCCAGCGCGACCGGCAGCACGAACGGCAGGAACGGCACCTGCGCGCCCAGCACGTTGCCCAGCAACCAGCCGCGGAGGGTTACGGCCGCCGCGACGAGCCCGACGGCGGCGGCGTAGCGGAGCCATCCGTGCCCCGGCCGTGCGTCGTCACGTGCGTGTCTAATTCGAGTTGCCGGGGCCAAGGGAGCGGCATCATAGCAACCGGCCCCGACGGCGAGAACCGAGATAACGGCCGTCATCCCTGGTGGGCGGGCGGCGGCCGGGGTGCGGAAGGATTACGGGTTTATCTGCGCCGGACAATCGGTAGGATGCGGCAGCTTATGGCGATAATCCTGATCGTCGATGACGACGCCGACAGCCGCGAGGCGGTCGCGCGGTACCTCGTGAAGGCCGGGCACACGATCCGGACGGCGCGGAACGGGCGGGACGCGCTGCTCGCGATCTCGACGACGATGCCGGACGTGATCGTGCTCGACGCGCAGATGCCGCAGATGACCGGCGTGGAGTTTCTCGAGGTCGTGCGCGGCTACCTGCGGTGGTCGACGCTGCCGGTCGTGCTGCTGACGGCGTACCCGCAGGGGCCGCACATCGAGCGGGCGCGAGAGCTCGAGGTCAAGCGGGTGTTCCTGAAGGCGAACTTCGAGATGGCAGACCTGCTGCGGTGCGTCGAGCGGCTGGCGGCGGACGCGGCGGGGAACTGCGACGACGGGGCGGCGGGGGGCGGGGCGGCGTAGGGCCGAAGGGATTCAGGACCGCGGAAGCTGCCCTGCCGGGGGCGGGGGGGTACTAGGCGGCGCGGCGGGCGGATTCGAGGACGGCGCGGAGCGCGTCGACCGTGACGGGCTTGACCAGGTGCAGCTCGATGCCGGCCGCGCGGGAGCGCTCGAGGTCCTGCGGCGACCCGTGACCGCTCAGCACGACGGTGCGGCAGCCGACGGCGGCCCTCAGGCGGCGCATCAGCTCGATCCCGTCGCCGTCCGGGAGGCCGATGTCGCCCAGCACGAGGTCGATCGGGCCGGCGCCGTCGGCGTCGGGGCGGTGGGCGGCGGCGAGCGCCATCGCGTCGGCGCAGGTCGCGGCGGGCACGGGGCGGTGCCCCATCATGCGCAGCAGCCGGGCGAGCACGTCGCGCGTGTCGTCGTGGTCCTCGACCACGAGCACGGTGAGCGTGCGGCGAATCGGCCCCTCGAATGGTGGTGGTATGGGTGACATCCGGTTCCCGACCTTCTGGGTGCGATTATGATCTACGATAAAATTGACGCAACCGGGCTTTGCCTGATTTGAGGCGCGCCGGTCGCGAAATCGCGCTGCCGGCAACTTGCGGAGTGTTGCCGGGGGCCCCGCTGGTGATCGGTTCCAAGCCACACCGGTTTGCGCAACCCCCTTCTTCACGTCACGTCAGGACGTGTCAACTCCGGCTGTAGGGCCCGCGACGCTGGGACGTTGCCCGCGCGAGCGGGTCGGCCAACGAAGGCGACGCTACACCTGCGGTTGGTCTGCTTTAAGGGTGCTCACGGCGCGCCGGCTCGAGCGCCTGCCGCAACACCGCGGCGGCCGGCGCGAACGGCGCGATGTGGTCGATCAGGTGCAGGAAATTCCGCAGCGTCTGATCGGTGTGCGGGACGTCCTCCGCGGGCGCGGGCCGGCCCGCCTCGGGCCCCGGGGTCGCCACCATCCGCACGCTCGCCTGCTGGTTCCGCACCGCCAGCAGCGCCGGCGCGCCGTCGCCGTCGTCCGCCGCGGCCCGCTCCGTCAGCCGGTAGAACAGCCGCTTGTGCGCCCGCCGCGCCGTGACCAGCCCGTGCAGCCGCAGCTCCGCCAGGTGGTAGCTGACGGTCGGCGCCGCCAGCCCCAGCGCCTCCACCAGCTCCGCCGGCCCGACCTCCCCGCGCTCGGCGAGGATCAGCAGGATCCGAACCCGCGCCGGCTCGGCGAGCGCGGCGAACAACAGCGCGAGGTCCCGCACGGCGGCGGGCGAGATGGCGGGGGCAGAGACGAGCGTCATGGCCAAACCTCCTTGGATGGCGCGTGTCGCGCCTCAGTCGCTGGGCGCGAAGCCGTTCCGGTTGATCGGGCTCGCCTGGCTGAGCTCGATGCCGCGCGTGTCGACCTTCCGCGGGTGCCGCTTCGCGCAGTCGATGCACGTCGTCACCCCCGGCAGCGCCTCCAAGCGCGCGGCCGCGATCGGCCGACCGCACAGGCCGCAAAGCTTGCGAACCGACGGGGAACCGGACGTCTCGTTCATGGCTGGCTCCAGTCCCGCCGAGCCTACCCGCGCCGCCGCTCGCGGTGAGCGCGGAATCTGCCACGCCGGGTGCGGAACGCGGTCGTTTGACGACGCGCCCGCGTTGTGGCGCGCGAGCGGTTCCCTTCCCGATTCCGCCGTTTCATCACTCAGTGTGTCCCCTCCCCCCCTCGATCCGCACCCGAAATCCCTGATCTGGCGTCCATTCCTGAAATCGCTACATTCCCCGCCTGCTGCGGCGACGACCGTCGTCCTTTCCTATGAACGAGACATCCCAGGCGCAATCTCAGGCGGCGGGTCAGCCTCCGCGCGTGCTCGTGGTCGAGGACGACCCCGACACGCTCGTGTTCATGGGCAAGGCGTTGTCGCGCCTGCCGGCCGACGCCATGCCCGTTGCCACCTGCGAGGCCGCCCGCTACGCCGCCGACCACGCCGGGCCATTTGACGTCGTCATTGCCGACGTCCGCCTGCCCGACGGGGACGGCGTCGACCTGCTCGCCGGCCTGAAACGCCGGCACGGCTGCTGCACGATCGTCCTCAGCGGCACCGACGAGCCGCCCGGCGGGACGCCGGACTCGATCGACGTCTGGATGACCAAGCCGGTCGACGTCGAGGCGCTGTTCGCCGCCGTCCGCCGCCTCTGCCGCGACGCCCCCGCCGCCCGCCGCCCCGCGCAGGGGGGTTGAGGACGAGGATCGAGAGGATGACGGTGGAGGACGGCGGACGGTCGCGGGTCGCGATCCCCCTCCATCGTTCGCCGCCCGTCTGCCGACCGCGACCCCATTTTCCCCACATTCCTGACGCCGGGGTCGGAGAATCCCGAGTGAAATGCGTTCCGCCCGCGCTGACCATGGGGGCACCATGACCGACACCGAGGAGGAACAGCGCCTGCTCCAGCGCGTGCACGAGCCGCTCGCCGACACGCTGCTCGCGATGGCCGAGGCGCTCGAGCACCTCCGCCCCCACCGCCGCGACGACACGATGCAGATTGTCCGCCTCCTCACCCAGGCGCAGCAGCGCCTGACCGTCCTCACCAGCGGCCCCCGCCCCGCGGCCCCCCCCGTCGGCGCAGGATGACAACCCAACGGGTCGCCGCGTGCGTCAGAGCGAGGACGGGGGATGAAAGGTAGAGGAGGGCGACCGATCGCCGGTCGCGGGTGCCCTCGGCCGTGCGCTTGCTCTACTCCCTATTCTCTTCTTCGCGGCCTTCGCGCTCCCTCACCCCGTGTCCCCGGCAGAGGCCGCCTAGGCCTTCGGCCCGCGCCGCCGCGGCAGGCGGACGGTGCACGTCGTCCCCGTCTCGGCCGTCGACGCGACGCCGATCGTCCCGCCGTGGGCCGTCGCGACCGCGCGGGCGATGTACAGCCCCAGCCCCATGCTCCCGTGCCGCCGGTCGGCCTCCGGGCCGCGGGTCAGCGGGTCGAAGATCGTCGGCAACACGTCCGGCGGGATCGGCGGGCCCGGGTTGTGCACCGCGAGCGTCACGCCCCCGTCCGCCCCGCCGTCGCCGTCGCCGGCGATCGTCAGCGTGATCGGGCAGTCCGCCTCCCCTCCGCCCCCTCCGGCTTTCCCGTCGCCGCCGCCCTTCCCCCGGCCGTGCTGGACGGCGTTGCCCAGCAGGTTCGAGACCACCTGCCGCAGCCGCGCCGCGTCCCACACGCCGGTCAGGTCGCCCTGGCGGTGGACGTGCACCGTGCACTCCGGGTGGGCCGCGCGCAGCTCGCCGACGACCTGCTCGCACAGCTTTCCCAGGTCGGTCGGGGCCGGGTGCGTCGGCAGCCCGCCCCCCAGCTCGGCGCCGGTGTAGTCGAGCAGATCGTCGATCAACTGCCCCATCGCGACGGCCGTCTCCGGGAGCTGCGACGCCAAATCGGACAGCGTCGGGTCGAGCTGGCCGGAGCGGGCCAGGAGCTGGCCGGTCAGCTTCATCGCCGACAGCGGGTTGCGGAGGTCGTGGCCGAGGATCGCCAGGAACATCCGCCGCGACCGGTCGACCCGCTCGGTGAAGCTGCGGACCGCCTCGGCCAGCGACTGGTCCATCGACTCGTGGAAGCGGGTCAGATCGTCGAGGTCGTGGCCGTCGGGCTGCGGGTTGCTCTCCCGCCAGAGCCGCACGACGCTCGCCCGCAGCGCGCGGTACTCGGCGACGACCGCGGCCAGACCGAACCCGGACGCGACCCGGCCCACCGCGTGCTCGGCCGACGCGTGCACCATCCGCGCGGCCCCCGGGCCGGCGTCCCCCCGCCCCTTCGACTTCTCGTCCTGCTCGTGCGACGACTGCGCGGTCGCCATGTCCTGCGCGGTCGCGCGGAGGATCTCCTCGGCGTGGTCGCGCAGCTCGGCCGGGTCCACCGCCGCCGCCCGCTCGGCCCCGCCTCCCCCGCCCCCGCCCCCCTCGGGCCAGATCGAGCGGGCGAACGCTTCCCAGTCGGCCAAAATCGGTTCGAGGTTGGACAGGATGAAGTCGGCGAGGCGCATCGGGGAGGGCCCGTCCATGGTCCGCCTGCCCGCCTGCGCGGGCCGGTCGTCCCCCCGGGAGGAGACTGGGGCGGCAAAGCCGATTCTACCCGATCGGCCCGTGCAACGCCGCGCCCGTCCCGCGCCCGCGACCGGTTTCCCTGGCCCCCGGGCGGTACGACCCCGCGGGGTCGTCGCCAAGCCGGTCGACGTCGAGCGACTGTTCGCCGCGGTCCGCCAGCTCTGCAACCGCTGACCGTGGCGTCCGGCGCGCCGGCGTCCGAAGTTCCTCACCCGCGCCGCCCGAACTCCCCGAGGGAAGCCCCGCCCGCCGCCGCCGACAATCCTCGGAACGCCATGGACGACACCGCGAGCCACCCCCTGACCGACCCCCGCGACGAACAACGACTCCTCCAGCGCGTCCACGAGCCGCTCGCCGACACGCTGCTCGCGATGGCCGAGGCGCTCGAGCACCTCCGCCCGCACCGCCGCGGCGACGCGATGCAGATCGTCCGCCTCCTGACCCAGGCGCAGCAGCGCCTGTCCGCCCTGACCTCGGGCCGCGAAGCCGCGCCCCCCCCCCCCGCGCACCGTTACAACTGAACGGGTAGCCGCGGCGGTCGAAGCGCGGACGGAGGAGGGAAGGTAGCGGAGGGAGGGGGATCACCGCGGGCGACGGCCTTTCGCGATCGCGCCGCCATCCTCCATCCTCGGATCCGTTCTTCCCCCGCATTCCCCGTTCCCCCCCGCGCCCGGCCGCGCGATAGTGGGCGGTCCCGGATGCCGACCGCCGCCCCTCACGACTTCGACCGCAACCCCGGCCCCCGTCACGGCGGCGGCGGTGGGGCCGCCGCGACGGCGATCGTGATCGGCGCGTCCGCCGGTGGCGTCGAGGCGGTCGTCGCCCTCGCCCGCCTGCTGCCGCCCGGCCTCCCGGCCGCGGTCCTGGTCGTGATCCACACGTCGCCCAGAAGCCCGGGCCTGCTCGCCGCCCTGATCGACCGCGCCGGCCCGCTCCCCGCGTCCTACGCCGCCGACGGCGAGGTCGCCCGCCCCGGCCGCATCTACGTCGCCCCGCCCGACCACCACCTGGTCGTCCAGCCCGGCGCAGGGGGCGGGGGCGTCCTCCGCGTCTGGCGCGGGCCGAAGGAGAACGGCTTCCGCCCCGCGGTCGACCCGCTGTTCCGCTCCGCCGCCCGCGCGTTCGGCCCGCGCGCGATCGGCGTCGTCCTGTCCGGCTACCTCGACGACGGCACGCTCGGCCTGATGATGCTCAAGCGGCTCGGCGGCGTCGCGGTCGTCCAGGACCCGGCGACCGCCGCCTGCCCGGACATGCCGCGCAGCGCGGCCGCCAACGTCGCGGTCGACCACCTCGTCCCGCTCGACGCGCTGCCCGCGCTGCTCGCGAAGCTCGCCGCCGAACCGCCCCCGCCCCCCAAACCGACCCAAGGAGCGCCCGCCATGTCCGGTGCCGACACGTCGAACGGGCCCGATCGCGCCGCCGGCACCCCGCCGCCGCCGCCGCCGCCGGGCAACACGATCGAGCGCAAGCAGCAGGCCGACGGCCCCCCGTCCGCCCTGACCTGCCCGGAGTGCGGCGGCGCGCTCTGGGAGCGGCGGGTCGACAGCGTGATGCACTACTCCTGCCACGTCGGCCACACGTACACCGGCGAAAGCCTCGAGGATCAGTACGCCCGCGAGGTCGAGGCCGCCCTCTGGACGTCGATGCGCCACCTCGTCGAGAACGCCGAGCTGCACCGCCGCATCGCCCGGCGGCTGCGCGACGCCGGCCTCGCCGACCGGGTCGACAATTACCTATCCCGCGCCGAGGAGACCGAGCGGCAGGCCCAGGTCGTCCGCGATCTGCTGCTCAACGGCCGCGCCCGCGACCTCGCCGCCCGCTCCCGCAGCGGCAACGGCGACGGCGACCCCGGCGGCCAAGCGGCGGCGCAGCCTGGGGCGTAAACGAAGCCGCGGCACGCCCGACTTCACAGGTGAACCGACGCCCGCGCCCGCCGAGACCCGCCCCACCGGCCCCGGCCGCACGGCCGGCGCGGTCGAGGTCACACCGCCCCGCGATCGCGCGGCAAATTCCTCAGGACGTCCGCCCCTCGGTTCGCGGCGGACGCCGACTTGCCGTCCCACCGTCCCCCGTCTTCACTCGAACACGCCGTCCGCCGGCGCGACGAGTGGCGTCGCGCAGGTTCCCGCTCCCCGCGAAGCGATCGACGTCGCCGACGTCTGCCTGTTCCTCGCCTCCGACCTGGGCCGCCACGTGTCGGGGGTGGAGCTCTACGTGGACGGCGGGATGTCGTTACTCTGACGGAAGGGACGAAGGGACTGAGGGACTGAGGGACTGAGGGACTGAGGGAACGAGGGACTGAGGGACTGAGGGACTGAGTGTCGGAGACCACGATTCCCCCCGCACTTAGTCCCTTAGTCCCTTTGTCCCTCAGTCCCTTCCCCCCCCTTCCCCTCCCCTACCCCCTCAACGACGACACGCCCTCCCGGATCGCGTACCTCGTCAGCTCCGCCACGCTGTCCAGCCCCAGCTTGTCCATC